>Ga0099826_10000324_pt1 | contig 21719 bp, 12 predicted proteins | sample Mtrugardesep15_FD_76830 | JGI IMG/M metagenome (GOLD analysis project Ga0099826, IMG submission 76830) | Root nodule microbial communities of legume samples collected from California, USA - M. trunc garden sep15 | ecosystem: Host-associated > Plants > Roots > Nodule | place: USA: California... | reverse complement strand
TTAATAGTTAATACTATTGGTTATTTATTTAATATAATACTGTTTAATAATATAATACTATATACTCAGTAATATTAATTATTTTTCTTAATTATAGTAGAATTTTGTTTTTGGTGGGATCTTTCGATCTTTGTTACGATCCTACGATTTACGATTTTTCAATACCCAAACGATCTTAGGTGAGATCTCGATTTCGACAACCATGATTAATACACACATACAAAATGGTTAGATGAAAGCCTTAAAATATTTTCCGAAAAAGAAACCAGTTTTGAGTTGAGCTTGAAAATCCAATGTTGCAGCAAAGACCCCAAAAGGGGTATGATAGAAGAATTGCATTCAGCTCAAATTCGAATTCATATTCCCCTCATTGAAAGAACCAAATCCCTCACACATTGACTCTTTGAAAAACAGAATGTGTATAAATTTTAAGTCATGCAATTTGTCAAAAACGGAACAGAACAATTAGACATGATACTATGTGCCTTAAATTAGGATTTGGTAGGGGAAGTGCTAATTGTAATCTAAACCAGCATTAAGTTGTTAGATAAGGCAAGTGTTTAGTTTTCATATCTCCAATAGGCGCCTTCAATCTTCATGTAAGATCCTCTTGTGCTCGACGTCAAAAAAATTAAAAAAAATATTCTTTTGTGCTCAAAACTTGGACAAATGCCAGGAACCAATTCTTAAACTATATGAAGGCACAAAATTAGTTTTTTATATCTCAAACACTTGTCCTAAAGAATATGACAAGAAAGATCCTCACACCGTTATTTCTTGCATTATGCTTATAACCAAATGCACCCAAAAACTCAAAATAGAGCACAACTAAACAACTCCTTACACACGTTGCTACCCCTAAAACACTTAAGTCAATTATTAAAATGGGGGAGTCAAATAACATGAGGTCCATCATTATGGAAAAAACAAATGTGCACAGCCTTACCCCATGATCATAGACCTCATTTCTATTATTTGAATTCACGAACACCATTTCATAAAGCAACAAGTTTGCCATTGCAATAAGGCTTGTCCTTAGAACTTCTAAAGCAATTATTTATTCCTAAAACAATAGATAGATCATTTAACTTTTAGCTTACTGATTGGAATAAACTTCCCTCTTGCACAATAAAAGTTTATAGCTACATGTGAATGTGATCAATAAACCACATGCTTCCTTATCTATTTTTCATTAATTAGTTATCTAACTCTTCAGTCAAAATAGTCCCAAAGCCAACTAAAAGATTATGCAACATAGGTGCAGCTTGTAATATATGTCACAAAACAATTTCAAACTCTTTAATTTACGGTATACAAAACCTCTTTTTTTTACCAAAACAAAACCTTTACCACTGTACGGGAGAAAGGACTTAACTAGTTAAAATTACTATATAGCTTTGCAGAGATAGAGAAGAGAATTATGTCTCATTCATTACACACCACAGAGCTATATAACTTAGTGATGCAATTTGTCAAACACTTGGAGTGCAACAACTAAACATGATTCAATATGAGTTACAATTTGAAGAGAGAAAACAAGGAAAGCATAGAACTCACTAGAGAATATGGTGGATGGCCGGAACGCGACGACGGTGCTGATCCACGACTTCGTGGCGATGCAAATTTTCCGGCGAAGAAAGGAACGATGATGTATGTGCGAGTGCGTCGCAGATAGAGAACGATGTCATGAACGATTGGGCCTTTTCTTAATGGGCTATTATTTATTGATAGTATGTTTCTTTTTACACCCTATATATTTTCTTATACATTCCCCCTGCCTAAAACTAATATTTTATACTCACTTTAGAAGAAAAAAAATGATTTAAACTCAGCTAGATCAGATGTAATTTTTAATTTAATTATTTTTAAATAACAAAATTTAGTAGTTTTTATTTTTTTTTATTTTTCCTACTAGAACTTTTTTTTTTGTTGAGAGATTTTCCTACTAGAACTTAATTTCCAAAACACATGGCATGTATTCAATAAATTTGATTTCGAGGATTTAAAAATCACTCTCAAGAAAATTGTACATGTTTGCGTCAAAATAAAAATAAAAATTGTACGTGTAATATTTTTCCTTTTTTTTATTTTATTATGGGCCTTTTTCACTTGCAGAGCCAAGCATCTGGATTCGTAGGAATAGCCCCTGAATGCACCCTTAATGCTTGTCAAATCGCGGTAGATCGGCGTGATTTTGAAGGTCTAGTTCTGATATAAAACGTGCAACTTTCTTATCCTTCCTTGCAGTTTTCTTGTGCCAACTCTTTTTTCACACATTTGTAATCAAATTTTGGACTTACTATCGTTTTCTTTTCCTTAGGAGTCTTACTATCATTTTCTTGATTTTATTTTTCACACAAAAATATGCACAGTAGTGATTTTCTTAGTCAGCAACAGCTAAGTTTTTAACCATTACTTTGTCTGATCTATGTTGTTTTTTCAATAGTCGAACCACTCTTTTTGTATAGAAACAAAAGAATAACGTAAATTTAAGCAATGAAGCAAAGCTAAGAATCGTATATGGGCCTAGTTTTAGGTTGGGTCATCCTATTCGGTTCCCGGGTCCATTTTTTTACTCATTTGGTCCACATTATTATTAATATTACGTTGTCCTAGTAATTTATGTAGAACAAGACAAGTAAAGAAAAACGAATAAACATAAAATAAAATAAATAAAAGAGAACATCAAAGTTACACTTTGGGAAGGGAATAATGTCACAGATTCTCTAATCCCTAACAAAGTTCTGCAAAGCTTGATCTTTTGCACAAGAAATTGTCAGAGATTCCACCCATTGATTCTTTTACGTGTATTTTCCGATGATTACAATGTAAAACTATATGCTACAAAAAAAATTATTGAACAATTTAACACTCTACAATAGATCGCATATGCAATGCCAATGCAATGCTTTGGTTCATATTAATAATCTAAAGGGTCTTGGGTTAACAAGTGTCCCCGTGGCACTCTTTAAACATTCCAAAAAAATAAATTATTTCATAAAAAAGTCAAAAATTTCAATTTTCAATGCATTGATTACATTAATTTTTTAAAAAAGTTACTTTTTACAGGTCTTAAAGAGTGTCCTGGGGGCACTCGTTAACATTTCCCTAATCTAAAACTCTCGAATGGAGTTCGCAAATCCTAACTCGACTAATAAAACTATCAAAATTGTTATATCCAACGTCTTGATCAGGGTTCAAACTTTGTCTCATCCACTTGTTTGTTTGTGTGAGTTTTCAATGATCATCATTTGGTTTATCCACAAAAAAAAAAAAAATCTCTTGTAGTTCACTTTCTTCTCTTTCCCTTTATTTTGGACCCGACTCTCTTGTAGTTCAGGAATCCAGGTTCATGCAGTCGAACATCAATAACAGTTTGACCAAGAATATACAATTCAAATTCAACCGACACATTTTGATTTATAAAATAAAAATAAAAATTTGCACTTTAATGGACTTTCCAATCAAGATCAATGACTACTGATATCATGAATGTGTGAATATATGGGATCCATTGCGAAATTTGCTTACCTATCTTATTGGTACAAAACATGAGTAACAATTTTTTCTTCATACAAAAAAGTTTATATGAAAACTCATAGGGATCATACTTCAAATCTCTATAACTTATAACAATGATACTTTGAAATTACTCATCAACAAAATTCTTAAGTCGACGATGAGATTCAAAATCACACCTTTTTTTATCTATCGAAGAGCTCTCATATGGTGGGCTAACCATATCATCACAAAGATAAAGTGGGCCAAACCTACCAAAATCATTTGTCATTGAAAAACTCTTCACGGTATTTGGGTACCAAAAGCTAATAATCAAAGTAAGTTTGAAGCTTCGAGTTTCAACATCAAAATCAATACACTATATACAATGATGGTACATCACTCCGTAAAGTAAGTTGCCCAATTACCATTATAATATACTCCACTTAAGGAACACTCCAACTCTTCAAGGCATTCTATACCCCAAGACAAACCCACGGCCATAAGAAAACAACCAAAAAAAAATTGTCTTAAAAATGAATGCTATGAAAGTATACAAATTTTCACATCTCAAATTTAAAAGTTTGCTAGCCAGCTAGCTTAGATTTTGGAATAGGACAAAGTTTATGTTAATTAATTAATTTACTAGTTTATTAGTTAATAATTAAACATGATATGTACCCTAATTAATAACATCCCCCGAGGCATTCTTAGTACCCACCACCACCTCTTTATCCTCCTCCCAACAACTTCAAATTGAAAAGTTTGACATACTCCTACTGTACACCTTTTTGCTTGCCAACTTAGATAGATAGTGACCATCATATCACAAGTAGCTAAACATATGTCGTGATTAGCGTCAAATGTCATTGGATTCTTAATTTTGTTTTGTTTTGTAATGATCTAATAATTCGTTAACATTATCTTCATCCTGATTTTCATTCTCAAATAGTAGGTATGTCATATTGTTTCACCATTTAGAACATCTCTAATCGAAAGTTCTTAATATTATAAACGATAAAGTGGTTTATTAATTAATGGTTGATTACTGTTTCTTTTACTTATTTGCTTGACTATAAGAAAATAAGAGCATATACCAAAAAAAAACTCTTGTATTCGTGATTATGACAGATTTTCTACAATATAGATGTAGATTTCATGTATATAACTCGTTTAAAGTTGGTGCACTAAAAACTGTAAAAGTAATGCAATGCGACATGACTTGTAAAAATGAGTTAATAAGCGTCTTTAACTTGGTTCGTGTTTAGAGATGCCCTGGTAGTAATTCTTTTTTCTTTTTTGACAATAAACTTAAGGAACTAAACGAGGGGAAGAGATTCATCTAATCTATCATCACCAAAGAACAAAAATAAAGAGGATGATTAATCTAACACTAACAAATTAAAATCCCTACTATAACCAACATTTGAGTAGTTATTAGTGTGTGACACTAAACTAAACTTTATTCTCGTGTTTGTCCAATTCTACAAATCAGTTTTATTCTCTATTACCATGAAGGGAAAGAAGGGGAAAAAAAATTAAAGAGGTGGATGTAGAACAAAGTAGAAGGCATCAAAGAATACGAATTTCTTTTATTCATGCTTGATTAAAAAAAAATATTCCACTAACATAAAGGTTCCAAATTGGAGTATTACACCTTTCACAATGTTTTGAGCATATATACCATCTTTATAATGGCCGGAAAAGAGTTTGCTAAAGGTAATATATATTCTCATACATGGTTCACGGAATATTTTGATTTTAAATTCAGGCAAAGGCCTCAACACACAATGGAATTAATGAAGGCCACAATTTAATGTTTTGGATTAGGCTTGGTTTATGTATACCATATAAGAGATTAATTGTTTATTGAATATGACGTGGTGATGTGTCTTTTACCACCTTCACTAGCTTATCTCCAAATTAAGAAAAGTAGTCAAACATGGATTAATTGAGAAATATATAAAAAGAGAAACACAACAAAAAGCATTTCTTTTTTTCTTTTTTTTTTCATCGTCCTTTCCTTCACAAAGAACCAAGCACTATATTTGGTGGAGCAATCCACTCAAAAAATATAGCAATGATGACTCCCTCAATCGGTCAATTATGCTATACAAGATTGTGATTCAGATGAGAATGATTGTGAGATTAACATCATAGTATTTCATAAATTCTGCCAACAAAGTAATTCCATAAATTATAATTTTTTTAACACCTGCATATTACATCCAAAAAAATGGTTAATAACTTATTATTAAACATTCCTTTTTATATTATTAAAAACATTTTAATATTTATTTCAAAACCAACTTTGATAGTATATTAATAATGTGAGAAAAGCCCTTGACCATTTAGTTTGAATTGTAGATATGTAATTTATAGTCTACTTAAGTGTTCAGCAGCATAATTATGTTGGTAGATCCTGTAATTCTGCAGCTTATTAGTAGTAGTTATTATATAACTTTTGATATATACTTAAAAATCTTAAACAAAGTATAATATGAGTGTGATTGGAGTTGAAGAAATTTTCCTTTTTGAGAAAAGAACGTGGTCAAGCAAGCTGACTATATTGGAATTGGAGCAACCTAAATTATTAAATTTGGGTTATACATTCTGTCGGGTTTTGAAGGTTTAGATAGTAAAACACCTTGATTGCCTCATCAAAAACATCCATACTTTATGCATCGAATAAAATTTAATAAGTGATCAGGCATTTATCTGACAATGGGTATATGAGCAGCATTCTTTTTCAATTTATTTTATACAGAGATGGGATGGCTAAGCTATCAATGAATTGGTTATTATTTGGAGAAAAAACAACTTTATTTTATACAGTAGTACAGTACCATTAACAAAATAATATAAAATGTTTTTTAATCAGAGCCTTTAAAATTTTGTGATTAAGTTTATTAAGCATTAAGGAAACATTTTGATTTGGATTTAATTTATATACGTTGTCAACGTAGTATATTTTGATTTTTTTTTAATATTATCAATCATGATAACAGTGTGATCGTAATATTTGTTTGATTTTAATCATGACTACATGTAAAATTATAGGGTCTTTAAGTTTGAGGTTGGTAATAGATTGATTTTATTTTGGTCACACATAAATCATTTAAGTTTGTGGTTTATAACATATTGGCCCTTTAAGTTATTTTGGTTACAAATAAGTCCTTTAAGTTTGTAAAAATTTGTGGTACAAGGACTAAATCGAAATCGTTAACATAGACTTATTAGTTACCAAAATAACTTAAATGACCAATTTATTACAAAATTCAAACTTAAAAGACTTATGTGTGACCAAAATGACTTATCTATTACATGCTTCAAACTTAAAGAATACCCGATCTAGTTTAGCCAAAATTATACGTACGAATTATTACGATTTTTATCACCGGTGTATTTAATATTTTACATTGGTAGTGTATCAAAACTAAACTATTTTGATTTTATGCATATACTTCAAAACTTATGAATGTATTACATATGATATTTTTGGTAGATCAATATATAAAACAAACATATTAACTACGCTATCAATTTTTTTGGCGCAAAACCATTCTTCTTAATAAAAGTGAAACGTGTAATATGTGATTATACTTAGGAAGGGGGGAGAGCATGTGATTGTCTTTGAGCTCATAAAGGCGTTAAGTGTTCAAATTCAATTCTTGCATCAGAGATACTCTAAACGTGTGTTTAGAGACTAAATTTTAACATGATTTTTCACATGTATTAATTGATGCTCTTATGAGTTTTGAAATGGAGCTAGTTTGCCTTTACAAAAAAAATGATTAAAAGATTTGTTATTTTAAAATGGACAAAAAAGAAAAGATATGAGCAAAAGCTTTGTGCCAATGGAATATATACTATTCCCCTCTGCTTTTGGAAAATGTTGATAATTTTGTGTTTGCTGTAGCAAGAAATGGCGAACATAGAATTTAAATGTCATCGAAGCTTTTCGGTCATTCACATAACTAGTTGGATTTTTTATAAATAAAGTGCACTTTTTTTTTCTTCATAAAATATAAAATAAAACAAAGTACATTTGATGCTTGACTTTTTTATTTTTTTTCCAATCATGAACCATAATTTCGACTTTTATCACGAGATTAATAAAATCGATCTAATATGCTTCTTTCAAATATCGGTATGTTCGTGCTCTGTTGGTGTCCATCTCTTTAGGATGAATATTCGTTCTTGTTTTCAAATAATTTGGATAGCATGGATCCAGATTATTTAGAAAGAGTGTTATCTAAGAATTTTTCAAAACAAAGAATCGTCTTTTGCTTAGATTTTCGACATGAAACTTCATTTTCTATGGTAATTTAAATGGTATGTTGTTTAAATTTCTTAACGAAAACTAATTTGTCGGTAAACTGTCATTGCACAATTGTAATTATCGACAAATTTATCTATAAGACAACATAAACTTCATAAGTAAATTAGTCCATAGTGAGTCGACATTAATTTAAGATAACATGCATGCATGCAATGTGACATGTTCACTTAGGGTATGTTTGGATTAATGGTTTGGGAGGGGAAGGAAGGAGGGGAGGGTTCACTTTTATTTTTTAAATTACGAACAATGTAAAATGTTGTTTTAAAATAAATTAAGTGTTTTTGAAATATTATATGATTATCTATCATGTTTTTAATTCAATTTTCGAAAAATTATTTTATAATGTCCGTAATTTAAAAAAGAAAAGTAAGTTTTCTCCTCTATTTCCTTCCTAAACTCTCAATACAAACACACCTTTATTGTGTTAGGTCAAACATCGCAATTTCAAATGACATAATTTATTGGATGAATCATTTTAAATGATGTTTTACAATTTCATAGATGCATTTATCGTAAAAATGAATAACTATTTTCATTTCACTAGTGTATTCGTACGATACTGAGGGTCAGGGTCTATTCACTGCAATCAATTAGTGCACAATAAAAGATTAACCAATAATAGTATAAAAGTACATCAATTAGTGCACAATAAAATATTAACCAATAATAGTATAAAAGTACATTAAGGTAAATAGACAGCTACTATATAATAATAGTAGGAAATAAATGTTCATCAATGAGAAAAAAAAGTAGGAAAGTAATAAAAACATATTAAGATAGTGATGCTTGACAAAGACAGTGTGAATCTTTGAAGTTTCTAAGATTGCATTCTTTTCTTCTTTCTCTAGCTTGTTGTCACCTGATTCTTCTATAGTCTCTACTTGGGAACTTAGAACTTACAAAGTAGTTGCACTAACTTTATGTTAGAGTAACAACTATTTCAAATCAAAATAATATCATGATCTCAACTAAAATATATTCCTAAAAAGGTTAATTTGGTAAGCTTATTTTGAAGAGAAAGGGCTACAATATGTAATTTAATTATTGTTATGACTATATGTACATTGCATGTAGGTAATTGTAGACTGCTTATAACATGTCCCTTAATTATCATCATTAATTAACGTAGATAGATTAAACATAAAAGAATGTCAATTATGGCTGTATCATGTGAGGGAAGTCAATGCTACGCATAAGTATGGACCTATGGTAGCAATATTTAATTTTAAACGCATTATGATTGATCTTTTTTAATGACAAAAATATACTTATTCTTTACAAGTACTAATTTATGAAACAAATATGTTAGACTTTTTCAAAATGACTAATCATTGGGGTATATGAGTATTTCTTTTAAACGGCCAATATTATTAAATGATAGATATTTTAACGAGTGTGTCTAAATAATTTTAATTTGGTGTTGTATCTGTACAAGTATTTATGGTTCATCTTAATCAAAATCTCTTAAAGAACATATTAACTCTTTTAAAGAATTGTCACTACTATAACGATTTCACGCATATGAAATTGGTCAATGGTTCAATTCTCACATTTTTTTTACATTTATGATTGTGATCAAGCTAGTGTATCTATCTCAAGATAGACATGGTACTTAAGTGTGTCAATTCATACTCATCTCTTTTCTAAAAACTCGACGTGTAAAGCAGGCATTAAAATCTTAATAAAGTAGTGTCTATTGCGACTTGTCTCTTTATTTTGGAATCTAAAAACATATTCATCCATGTTACTCATATAGGTGGTATAAATGAGTCTTACTCAATACATTATATTCTCTAATATTTTCAATTATTTAAACCACTCTTCCCAAACTCTAAATTGAGTTTGAGTCTCACTAATCTCGCAATAGTACTCCATTGCACTAATAAAAACACACATAATTAATTAAAAAAGGCTTAAATGTGTCTTTCGTCCCTGCGAATATAGATCATTTGAATTTTCGTCCCTTAAATTACTGATGAGATGTAATTAGGACCATTTTTCAAATGATTAATATTTGCAATGGTGAAATGGAAGGATTAGTAACTTCAGAAACGAAAATTCAATTAACTTATATTTACAGGGACGAAAAAACTATTTAAGTCACTAAAAAATAACAAAAGTCGGCAAATATAAGCAATGACGGTGAAAAGCATCGTTGCCTTACAGAGATACCATAGAGAATAAAGACACTCTCATACCATATCAATTATCCAAGCCACACAAACAAAAATTGTTGAAATTTGTGAAACCACCCTCATGTATCGATAATTATGCTATAAGGTGCGTGTAAAACAAGCATTAAAATTCTATTAAAGTAGTGTTTATTCTTTAAAAAATGAATGTGTTGTTTTATAAATGTTTTGTTAGGATATATGTGGTACTTAAGCGTGTTCTGACTCATATATCTTTTATGAAATAGATAAATTGAATAAAATGATAATGATATTCAAACAAATTTATACATTGAGTAACCCGAGGAACCTAAGCAATGTAAGACAAATAACAAATTACAAACAATTTTAAATCAACTTCAACACCTTCCCTCACGCCTAGTGTGGGCCTATGTTCAATTTTCACAGTGGTTAGGGTAGACGTGGTACTTAAGTGTGTCCATTGTGACTCATATCTTTTCTAAAATAAATAAATTGGATGGAAATGATGACAGTACTCAAACTTATTTATACACTCAACAATGCGAGGAACTTGAGCAATGTGAGACAAATAACAAATTACAAACAACTTCTCTTCAAGATAAACTTCAACACACACCCTCACGCCTAGCATGGTCTGAGTCCAATTTCCACATTGAATTCCTTAACCCGACTCTGATACTATGTTAAATGGACTTGAATCTCATCCCAAAAACTATCTCAAAGGATGAAGGTGCTGGAACATATCTATACACTCTCGAAAACCTGATCAATGTGTGACAAATAACAAACTACAAACAACTTCAAAATCAACTTCAACAAATACAACTTTTTTCCGCTAGACTCAACCTCGTTAATTATTCTCTTATTTTGTTAAAAAAAAAACTATGTGTCGGTTGTCATGCTCTATAACCACTACTCATTAGTTTCTGGCATTTCTCCTTCTGTGCTTAGAACATTCCATTTGTTGCTTCTTACATATTTTTAATGTTCAAAATAGTAAGAAATACTCCAACAATTAAAATTTTATCAAGACCCAAAAGGATACAATCTGTCTCTGACACATCAATGAAAAAAAACACACAATCAAAGACAGATCACCTAATTGTTGTCACAGTGCTCTCAGCTTTAATCTCCATACCCTCAACAAAAATGTTTTCCGTTCTCAGATCTCATTTCACTCATTGGTTGCAAAATAGACCCACCATGAAAAAACTAAAAAACACAAAATACAAAGCAGAAAAAGACAATCTTTGCGAGGTTAAGAAAAGAGGGTCAAACTTCAAGAAGACTTAGAAAATAAAAATACAGTCTGAATTTCTTAACTGCATACTTACATTCCTTTCCTCTCATATCATATGAAATGAATACTATTGAATAATGTTGAATACCCTTTTAATTGAATTTTTTTTTGGGATCACAATAAGGACAGGCTGGAAGGATCCAAAACCAACCCCACTCACTATTATTGTTAGAGAAGAAACCAACACTACCCTCTCCAATAAAGTGTTTTTCTGTACACAAAACTCACAAAACAACCTAATATTATAAAACATTATTAAAATTAAACAAAAAAAAAAGACACTCTTAACAAAAAGCAGAATAAAGGAAAGTGAGATTGGTTTCTTTTCCTTTTCTCTTGCAGACTCTGCTAAGCATCTTTGCCTCACTTTCCCATCCTTTTTCTCTCTTCTCACTCCTTCTCATTCCTCTCACAATTTTTAATTTAATTTCATTTTTTTAACCAAAGTTTTCATTTTTATTTCACCTTCTTCATATTCCTTCCTTATTCTAGCTACAAATTCAATTCTAAGATAATTTTCTTAGCTACAAAAGTTCATTTCCTTTCTTATATATTTTCCATAAACACAATTCAAAACCCTTCTCAGATTTCTCAATTTTGATGCAAGTTTTGATCTTTTCTCTTGAAAATTCATAACCCTAGGGACCCTTTTAAGCACTTAATCTAATTCATCTTTCAAACCTTGAATTGATCTTAAAAATCTCATCTTTTTCTCATTGGGTTCTTCATGGGACTCTGTCATGGAAAACCCATTGAAACTTCACATAGAGAAAGAGAAAGAGAAAATTCAACAAATGAAGAAATTCTTCAACTTCCACCACCACCATCAAGCTCGCATCCTCATGCACCAACAAAATCATCATCAAAGTTTCCATTTTTCAGTCCAAGTCCATTACCAAGTTTCTTCAAAAATTCACCTGCAAATTCAACTGTGAGTTCAAATTCAACCCCTCTTCGAACCCCTCTTCGGATCTTCAAGCGACCCTTTCCTCCACCGTCACCGGCGAAGCACATTCGAGCACTGCTAGCTAGAAGACATGGTTCTGTGAAGCCTAATGAGGCTACTATACCTGAAGGGAGTGAGTGTGAAGTTGGGTTGGATAAGAGTTTTGGGTTTTCTAAGCATTTTGTGACGAATTTTGAGCTTGGACAAGAAGTGGGTCGTGGCCATTTTGGTTATACTTGCTCTGCTAAGGGTAAAAAAGGAAGCTTTAAGGGTCTTGATGTTGCTGTTAAAGTCATTCCTAAATCTAAGGTCTTATTTCATGTGTTTTTTATTGCTTTGTTCTTTCAATTTTTGTTTTGTTTTTAACACATTTCTTTTTGATTTTTTAATATATTTTGTTTCAAATTGGGTTTTGTGTATGATTTGTGATCTGTGTTCTTGTGAAATCATGTTGTGGAAGTGTTAGAAGAAGCAATTTTTAGATTTTTGGTTCATAATCTATCACTTATATGGATTGAGGTTTTTGGAAGAAAACAGTTTTGTGAATTTTTGTTGGAATGGTTTTTTCCGTGATTAATTTTATGACTCTTTTAATAGAGTTGTTAATTATTAGGGTTAATATGTTTATGAGAATTTTATGCCTTGTATTCTATGTGGAGAATCCAGCTTTTTAAGTTTTACTTGGAAAAATCCTGAAACTCTGGATAGATATGTGGTTGTGGTATTTTTTGATAGATTACATGAGGTACCTTCATTGGATTTGTTTTCATTTCAGTCTTGTGAAAATTTATTGTAACGATCAATGTTCATCTATGGATGTTAATTATTGAATAACGTATGTGCTCTTTGTTCTTATATATTTGGGCAATGTTGGCAGATGACAACAGCAATTGCTATAGAGGATGTAAGAAGAGAAGTGAAGATATTGCGAGCTCTAACCGGGCATAAGAATTTGGTACAATTCTACGAAGCCTATGAAGACGAAGAAAATGTTTATGTAGTTATGGAGTAAGTTCTAGTTACCCTTATATTCGCGACCTCACTAGTTACCGTTATAATTCTTCAATGCCACTGAAAGGTCAGTGCGTGTTTGAAAACTTATAAAGTCACGGTGCCACTGTGAGATTGACCAAAGCTTCGATTTGTTGCTTCAGTAAAGTCATGTTCAAAGTGCATAGGAATGCGGTAAATATTGACGCGACGACAGCCAAACATGCACTTAGTAATATAATCCAATGTTAAATGACCGTCATTTTTTAAGTTAACCAATGACTTTCCTTATCTTGAGTATACATCCAAAGAAATAGATATTGTAATATTGATTTTTTGGAGATATTGTATTAATTAAGCAGGAAAATGAAAGTTGATAATTGAGTCATTGATTTTGGAACTGACGTTTCACTATATCTTATGCTATACAGATTATGCAAAGGAGGTGAATTGCTAGATAAGATTCTTTCCAGGTAAAAAAATACTCCAACTTTTTTTTTTCTGTGCCGCAAAGTTGCAAGAAACTAAGTAGATTTTCTGGCTTCATTATTTTACCATCGCCGGCATTGGAGACATTCTGATCAGCTGATATTTGATTGTGATCTGTAGGGGTGGAAAGTACCCGGAAGAGGATGCCAGAGTTGTTTTAATTCAGATATTAAGTGTGGTAGCTTACTGTCATCTACAGGGTGTTGTACACCGTGATCTCAAGCCAGAGGTAATCTTTTTATATCAATAAAACTAAAATTTCATGGTACACGTGGCATGCTCATTTTCTTTCCATTTGATTACGTGTCGCTGTCTCATCACTCACACAAAACCACCCTCATTTCTCTTGTACTGTTTCCACACCGCTTCTTTGAAGACTCATGTTGCAAATGGGTCCGAGCTACTAGTTAGTTCAGCTATTCATATTAAGAAAACTAAATTTTCATGGTACACGTGGCAAACATACATTCCTTTCATTTGATTACAATGTGTCCCTTGGTCTCCCATCACTCGCACAAAGCCGCACTCTGTTGTCTTTTATTGTTTCTGCGCCATTTCTTTTAAGGACACGTCTTGCAATATGGGTCAATGCTACTTGTAGTTCATTAAGCTAATCAATGCTTAGCTGGGATAAGTGTTCAGATATTTTTTTGCCTTTGGGTTTAATTAGAAATAATGACATCGTTATTTTCCTATATTTTTTACAAACCTAATAAATTTAGATGATTTGATCAGCATGAGCTCCTAACTTGTTCGGAATCTTGTTATTACTCTTTGGTGATGCTCCTAATGTAATGGCAATTTCATTAAGTTTGGGTCTTCAATATTTTGTATTATCACTTCATGTTTAGTATTTTCAACGAGTTACTGGGTGTATGCATGCAATTTGAGTTTAATGTTACGCTGTCATTCTTTATAAATTAATGAACTATTCTGAATGACAAAAGTTATTTCATAAAAAAATGATATTGCAGCTGAGTTCTTTATTTTTTTATTTTTTTAAAACTAGAATTATTTACTCTCTTTCATCTGGTCATGATATATTGTTTTGCTCTTAATCAAGGTTTGTTTTCTGCTACAGAATTTTCTTTTTAGTTCTGAGGATGAAAATTCTACACTGAAGGCCATTGACTTTGGACTCTCTGATTATGTAAAGCCAGGTCTGGCCTATTGCCTACACTATATTAATTTTCTCCAATTTTTTACATTAAGTTAAACAAGTGGTAACAATTAGCAGTTTTTGCAGATGAGAGATTGAATGATATTGTTGGAAGTGCTTATTACGTTGCACCTGAAGTTTTGCATAGATCTTATGGGACAGAAGCAGATATGTGGAGCATCGGTGTAATTGCTTATATTCTGTTATGTGGAAGCCGTCCTTTTTGGGCCAGGACAGAATCTGGCATATTTCGGGCTGTCCTTAAGGCAGATCCAAGTTTCGATGAAGCTCCCTGGCCTTCTTTATCGGCTGATGCAAAAGATTTTGTAAAAAGGCTGTTGAATAAAGATTACCGTAAAAGACTAACCGCATCTCAGGCTCTCAGTATGTGTTCCGCTTCACATTGATTGTTGTGATATTAAAATTCTCGTGTTATAATACTATGAACTTTCTTGCTTATAGCTTGGTTTTATGGTTAGGTCATCCGTGGCTGGTGAATCACTTAGAGGATATAAAGATACCATTTGATATGATAATCCACAAGCTCATCAAAACTTACATATGCTCGTCTTCTCTACGCAAATCAGCATTAGGGGTATGTACTGTCATTGCTTATGAAACTATGTTTTGAAGTGATTTGTTTATTTAGCTCTTGTTGTTGATTATGCTTATTACAATTTTTCCTGGTTCTGCCGCTGAAGAGGAGGAAATGAGAAGAAATAAATTTGATTGCTAAACTTGAGTAGGTTTTAAGACGCCCTTCCAAATGGAAAAATTAAGATTCTTAGAGATCTCATCTGTTCAATCTTGTAGTATGCACATGATAATGCACTATTAATTACATTAATTTTTTTTGACACGGAAAATGTTAGTATTGTTATTTTTTATTCTAAGGGTGGGGATCAAACCCTAACCTCCTCATCACTCCACTCCTTTAATCCCCCATCCCAACCACCAAGCCATCTATATCTCCTTATTAATTACATTATTAGTTGACAAGTTGAGTGCAAGTATGAGTTTTTGTACTTGCAGTTGCCGGTCATTTTGTGTGATAATATGTAATGTATTAAAGTTTTGTCATTTTTGGCAGGCTCTTGCAAAGACATTGACATTAGTGCAGCTAGCATATCTCAGAGAACAATTTACTCTATTAGGGCCAAACAAAAGTGGGCTAATCTCTATGCAGAACTTCAAGACGGTCAGTACATGTTGAAAGTTTATGTATTTTTTTGCCAAATAACTTTCAAGCCGTTAACATTTTAATTTGCAGGCTGTTTTAAGGAGCGCTACTGATGCCTCGAAGGATTCACGGGTCTTAGATTATGCGAACATGGTAAGTCTATGAGGGATTTTAACTTTTCATTTCAAGCTTCTACTAAAGTTGTTTGCTTCCTTGGAAACTGAATTGTTACTTTTACATGTTGCAGGTTAGTTCAATCCAGTATCGAAAATTAGATTTTGAGGAATTTTGTGCTGCTGCTATAAGTGTCCATCAACTGGAGGGGATGGACACTTGGGAGCAACATGCAAGGCGTGCTTACGAGCTGTTTGAAAAGGATGGAAATAGACCAATTATGATTGAAGAGCTTGCCTCGGTATGCTTCTTGTGTATTACCATTTTGACTAATATACTTTAGATTGTGATTTTAATTGTCCCCAAGGTCATATATCGCGAAGAAATTTTCCTTCTAAAATAAGTTTTTTTCTTTTTGTAAAGTGCACAAGGGCGTACCTACCTTTAAATTTTAGTGGTTTAAGATTACGGTGTTCTTTTAAACTAAACCAAAGTGCATACACTATTACTTCAGCATTTTACATCAGATCTTTAGATGAGATTTAAATGCATGACTCATCAGTATCTACATGCGAGTTGTATCTTATAATTGGATACTAAATTGATATGAATCTCTAATGTATATCGATTTACATGAATCTCATTTTGAATTCCGATTCATTATGGATGAAGTCCAATTTACTATGATGAATCTCAATTTATTCTAATGATTCACTATCTAAATTTACTGTGGTCAACCACTTCTTTATGTAAACTTTGTATACCCAACCACTCTTCTGCCATTTGATATGGCTTGAATTTTGAACTATTGAGGTTCACATATGATTTATCAGACTATAATTTTGTTCTGTCACTAGTTTTTTAACTTAAAAATGACATTTTTATTGACAATGTACCTCCCGATTCATAATAAAGTTTGATTCATGATTTGGGACAAATGTCTTCTGATTCATGATTTGAATCTCGATTTGATAACCATGTTTTACGGATATACTCATTTAGTGGAGTATGTATATGAGATTATGCAAGTGGTTATCAAATCCTAGTTTAGAATAACATGTTGAATTCTCCTTTGCTTTCCTCTTATGCCTTGTAACCAATATGCTTCCACTGCATTATAAATTTTTACTAAGCTTTTGTAATTTGATTTCAGGAACTTGGACTTAGCCCCTCTGTACCTATTCACGTGGTACTCCAAGATTGGATAAGACACTCGGATGGAAAGCTTAGTTTCTTAGGGTTTGTCAGACTCCTGCATGGAGTTTCTTCTCGCACATTTCACAAGGCCTGAAAGAAAATACACATGTTTGCTATTGTTTTAACTTGCCCCTCTTGATCACAAGATCTTTTGATGAGATTTGAGTGCATTACTCATGAGCAAAACTACAACATCAAATCTCTTCACTATGATTCCAAACCTGGCTTTTGCAAAGCCTAAAGTCTATATATAGCTCGTTGGGAGTTGCCATGTGATGTTGCTATATGCAACATCTCTTGTTAAATGTCCCTTCGAGTGTTTTACAAACCGAAAAACACTTTCCTCCACCCTTGTTTTATTGCTCTCTTTAAGTTTGAGATCGATGGTACTGGAGTTAGAGGCTTGTACAGATTAAAGTAGAGCACAAGTTGTACTTAGGACTAGTGGAACTTTTATAAAATTAGTTGTGTTTTTGGGTTTATCTCCTGTGTACCCATGGAACTTATGAATAAACTCTTTTCAAATGTGAACTCCTTCATAGTTGACTTGACAATGCAACTTTTTATTTATTTATGTATTACATTTGAGTGTTCATTCTTGAATTTAGTTCATGAAAAATTGCAGTGGGAGGTTTTTACTGCGGCCGCAACATTAATGATTTTGAGGTCTGCGTTAACTGTATCATAACTGTATGCAGTTGAGAAAAACTATATGTTTTCTCCCTTCAAAACTTTAGACCATGAAAGAGGAATTGCAATCCCCCACTCTAAACACATTTCCTTAGACTTTTCATACCAACCAGTTTCTTCTTGTCCTAATATAATTAAGGATTTAATTTGTATACACCGACAATGTATTTTATGGAGATATATTTTATGAATTAACCATAAAAGTGAGCAAACATAAGGGACAAGCAATTTCCAAACTAAAAGGCATTTCAACCCAAAAAACACACTAAGAAACCAAAAAACAGTCTTATCATAGTGTGTAAAACCAAAAAGAAAAAGAATAATCTTACATGAATCCTAACTAACATGTCTATGCTTGCTTCTTCTTGATCACCAAAACTTCTAAAATAAGTTCAAGTGCTGCCTCTAGTTTCTCAAGTTTGTCAAGTATTTCCATGTCTTCTTCCTCTTCAGTCTCATAACCATGCTTAGTGATTTGAGATCCCTTTAGTGTTAAGGAGTTGAATCTCATAATTAAACGTCTATGCTCTTTAAACAGCTCCTCTAGTCTTGCTTTGGCACCTTCTGCATCAATTCTTAGAGCCTTGAAATCGTTCATCACATTTAAAAACTCATCATACTTATCCCCCTTATCTTCAAACTCAACTTCTACACCCTTTACAAATGCTAATGCATCCTTCATGCTTTGTAAATTCTGATGAGCATAGCCATACTCCTTCATCACCAAGAGAATTATTAATTTAATTTGATTCATACACATTCTAATTCAAAACTAAAAAAATATTCGAGTGAAGAAGGCACATACCATTGAATTCGCTCAGCTGCGTTGCAGCGACAAACCTAAAGTCACCAAAACTCAAAGGCAGCCAATCTTAATCCGAAGTGAATATAGCTTTTGTTTTTGTTGTGAATTGTACCTATGCGGCATTACATATTTCCTTGTAGTCAAACCTATTCCTATTAGTGCTATTTTCTTAAAATTAGTATCAAATTTATTTGAATCTTTTTCTTCAATGTGATTCTCAAAGAGATTTTGTTTATTTATAAAGTTAGCCTTTTTATACTCACACGTATTTTTTTACAATCAATGCTCACATTAGTATCAAATCTATTTGAATCTTTTTCTTCAATGTGATTCTCAAAGAGATTTTTTTTATTTATAAAGTTAACCTTCTTATACTCACACGTATTTTTTTACATTCAATGCTCACGCGTTATTTTTTTAACAATTTGTTTTATTTTTTGGTAATGTCTGGAGTTCGAACCCCAGACCTGTCATATATTATTCATTGTCCAAATCAACTGAACTAAACTCGCGATGACAACAATTTGTTTTATTTACAAAAACAAATTTCTTTTTGGTCAAAAAAACTATTTTTTTTTTACGTAGCAAAAATATTTCAATAAATTATACATATATCCTTCTATTCTATTCATCAAACATCGCATTTAACTTTTAAATTAAAAAAAAATACAGTATAATTTTTTTTTATCCTCAAATTATTATTATTAATTTTATCTCAAAATAAAACACTTCAAATTTTATCCTATTTTAAGAATCTCTACATTTAACGGTAATTGGAAACAAATCTCTTTGTATATTTTCTTTTTAGGGTTAAATAGTTTTTCCTCCATGTAAATACCTCAAATTTGGGTTTTAGTCATGCATAATTTTTAGCAAGTTTTGGTTCCAAAATATTTTCCATCACGGCTTTTGATTTCCACTTTTAAGTAAATTCACGTGTATTATTCAAAATTTTAAACTATTTCTTTACAACATATTTAGCACATTATAGAAATCTCTCTTCAAATGTTTCTTTTATTTTTAACAAGGCATAAACTAAATATTAAGCTTTTATCACTTAAAAATTCATATTTTGTTAAAAAATTCTAAATTTTTGTGGGAGAATCCTAAATTTTAAGTCTATACTGGCTTCTTCTTGATCACCAAAATGTCTAAAATAAGTTGAAATGTTGACTCTATTTTCTTGTCAAGTATTTCCATGTCTTCTTTTTGTTCAATCTCATAATCATCATGATCAGTGATTCAAGATTCCTTTAAAGTGAAGGAGTTGAATCTCATATTTAAGTGTCTATGCTCTTTAAACAGCTCCTCTAGTTTTTCTTTGGCACCTCCTTCATCAATTCTTAGAGCCTTGAAAATTTACAAGGAATGGAAGCCTATTTTAAAGTAAATTAAATAATAATTTCCTTTATTTTATCATCAAATATTGCCCTAATTTATTCAAAAATAAATAAAATCAAATATTTCCCTAATTAAAAATTTAAATGAAATCTTATTCTTAATTTTCACAAATTTAAACTAAATCTAACCTGATTTGAATTAAAGATATAGTATTAAAATAAATATTAAATGATAAAATTCTTCCAAAACTTAAAGCATAACAAGGTATGCTAAACCCTAACCTCCATATTTGAGAGTGCCACTACTGGCGTCGGAGTGGGATGGAGATGGACTATTTTTTTGGGATGAATTCTAAGTACAGTGGGAGTGTCTCTTCTTCCACGAAAAGGAAGAGAAAATTTCCTTTACCTTTGAATCAACGAAGCGAGAGTTATGAAGACTGTATCGTTTGCTCTAATGGAGACGACTTTGAGCTGTGCGATCGCATGTGAGAATTCATACTGACTGCTATTGCCAACATTAGATTTGTAAATTTTTATGTTTCCGTAGGTTTCATATTTGTCTAGGTCAGTAAATTATGGTTTAAAGACTCTTTAAACCCTAATTTACTGACGTAGAAAGTTTATAAATAGTGCCTTAAATTTATAAAATTAGGATATATTGATTAGGCAGAATATATTCGAGATACAAACTGTTTGTATGGACTATAATTGGTATTTACTATTTTGAAAATTCATTGTTTTTTCTGTGTGTTTTTTAGGGGATGCCCCAATCCTTACCACCCATCATGTATTGTTAAACGTGAGAAAGTCTTGGTTCAAGCCAAGGAAAACTTGAATTCTGGTACCGGTAAGTTTTCTTATTCCAATTCTCTACAATTTTCTTCATCGTGGGTTCCTAGTTTTTAATTTTAAAAAGGGATGCACTCGTTCAATGAGAATTTCATTGTTAATTTTAAATTGTGGTTATAAACGAGACTTACATTACGTCACAATATCATGAGTTTTTGTTACTGAAACTCCCTTAAACTCTTTTAATTTATCTTTTGAATGGTTACATTCTCAATACCCATGATAAAATTTAGGCTAAACTGTAGTTTTGACCCCCTAAGTTTACCAATGTTGCGATTTTGACCCTCTATTAAAAAAAATGACAATTTTGGTCCCTATAATTTAGCCCCTTTGCAATAGTGACCTTTTAGCCAATTTTGACCTAGTCAGCGCCTAAGTGGCATGCCACATGTGTAATTACTAAATTAAAAAATAAATAAAAATGTCAAATATTTAATAATGAAATAAAATAATTAAGTAATAATATTCATTAAAAAAATTTAAACACTCATCCTCTTCTTCATATCTTTATCATTAACATCATTCTTCATACATTTTCACAAAAAAAAAATTCAGAATTAAAAAAAATAAACAGAAACTGAAAAGCCATGTGTATTAACTACTGGATTAAAAAAAATTGGAATGGAATGTCACGTGATATTTCTTCAAGAACAAAATTTTGATT
>Ga0099826_10000323_pt1 | contig 21744 bp, 7 predicted proteins | sample Mtrugardesep15_FD_76830 | JGI IMG/M metagenome (GOLD analysis project Ga0099826, IMG submission 76830) | Root nodule microbial communities of legume samples collected from California, USA - M. trunc garden sep15 | ecosystem: Host-associated > Plants > Roots > Nodule | place: USA: California... | reverse complement strand
TATATATATATATATATATATATATATATATATACACACACACACACATTCAACTGAAACTATTTAACATACTTGTAAAGTTATCAAATAAAATGCAGTAACAACATTGCGATGAGAAAAGAAACTGAAAGGTTTATACTAATAAGAGAAATATATTTTTAGCTTAACTACATATCCAATCTGCAACGACCTTTAACGCACCTCACTTTTCCCCAAGGAATAAACGGATATTTTTTATAACAATCACTTGTTTGTGCGCATTCTCCTGTAATGTAAAATAAAAATGAATAAATATTACTAAAATTGGATTAAAGTTTGTGTATCTAATAAGCAACAAAATAAGAATGAGCTTGATAACTGTTAATATTCTTTACGCCATCAGCTACAACAAGACATAGGGAAACAAAAAGGATCACAATATATACAAATTTAAGAGTTTCATCCATTTTTTTCACCTTTCCATGTAACAAATATAAAATGGTTTGATCATATTATATAGTAACAAACCTCTTTGTATGTTTACACCGAAAATATTTTATTTTTTTGTAATTATGTTGTTGTATGATTTTTTTTTAATTAAAATAATTATTAAATATCTCTAAAGTATATTGATGAATCATATTTGTCTCTTTAGCTATAATTAAAGTTCATTAGAGTCATTTTGGTCTTAGGAAGGGAAATCATTCTTTGATATGTTTATTCCAATTATTGAAAAGGTAAATTGTCTTGAGCAAATAAGTTAAGGCTATTTACACAACATGTGTTTAGAGTCATTTTGATGATGAGTATGGGGAAAACCAATCTATAAAGGATGCCTAGCAAGAAGTTTTTAAAAGGGATTCAGCTCCCCAAATTGATTGGACAATTTAATTTTACAATTAAATTGATACTCTCTAGTCAATGGGATCAAACTGAATGAACATGCTTAAAGAGCTTATTTTTTGTTTAAGAGAATACACCATAAATCACAAAAGACTATTTCAACTGATTAGTCAAATTTATTACAAGGAACTGAACTGTTTTGACTAAGAGCAGATCTACATACGAAGACAGAATTAGGGCTTGTAAGACATAAAGCAAAAGGTATTGAAGTAGCAGCCTTAGCATGAAAAATGTTGTCACAGTTATAGACTCCATCATTTCCAAAGGGTACACTACTAGAATCACTGGATTTTCCTGAGGAAATAAATCCGCAGGTATTCCAGCCGTTAATGTTAGCCAGTCGAAATTTCCTGCGGAAAAACAGGGCGTTGGAAAAGCCGCAGGAATTCCTGAGGATTTTGCTGCGGTTATTGATAGCCAGTCGAAATCCGCTGCGGATCCACTTATCGTAGGAACATCCGCAGGTAACTATTACTTTTGCTTCTGATTTTCCTGCGAATATTTGTAACCTTCCTGCCGATTTTCCTGCGGATCTTTTTAAACTTAAAATTTTAAAAATTATAAGATTTTGAGTTTTTGAATTATTACTTTTTATAAATTGAATATGGACTCTATACTTTTAAATTTAAGTCTAAATCAAAACATATTTAAATTAAATGTCAAAAATAGAAATATTGTATTAGAAAATAGTGAAAAATGATAAATTAAAATTTTTAAAATTAAAAAAATTGTTCTTAATTTTTTTTTTGTTTAGATTAAATGTCTAACAACTTACCAATGCAATTAAACTTTTTTATAGATTGTGAATTTTTTTATTTAAAAGACAAATGTTAATACGTTAATTTTTTTTTAATTTATACATTAATTGATATATTAGTTTTTTGTCAGGATTTGAACTCCGCATCTCTCTTATATTCTCACCTTCGTCACGTTTTTGATGAGGTTAATGTCCTAGACCCACTTTTTATTTTTTAATTATAAAAATTCAATTGACAAAAATCCTTCCATAATCTATATATAAAAAAATCTTTCTATAAAAGGATGAATGTAATGGTTGTTAGTGAGTACTTCATAATTTGATAGGTTCTTGTCTTCATTCTTTTCCTTATATTATTTTCTTCTTTTTGGTTATATTTAATTCCTGGCTATATATCACTAGTAAAGTATGCTAGTTCTAATATATTGCATAATTTATTTATTTTTAAAATTTCAGTTTGGCGCATGTGGCACAGGATTGGACGAGGTTGTTAACTCTGAACAGTTTTAATGGTAAGTGAGCTGCTTTGAATTGTAAGCCACTAAGGTGGTGTTAGTGTAATAGACTTGGAGAGGCATGAGACTTTAGGCAAATTGAGTATTCGAGGTTCAACTATGAAGAGTCGTGTTTCTTGTAATTTTATTATATTGTATGATGACTGCAATTGTTAAACACTATGTTCTTCATATGTAATTTGTTCTAATCACTGAAATGTTTATAATTTGTATCTTCTGTAATCCATATTTTTATCGTTTTGGAATGCACTGAATAACAATATTTTTTTTAATTTATTAGTCCATTTCCTGCGGATTTAACTGCGGAATATCATCCTTTTAGTGACCTTTCCTGCGGAAGTACCTGTGAGTATGTTCGCAGGATAGGTGCTTGCGGGCAGGATAATTCCTCAAATGCTGACCGAATGTTTCCTGCGGATTATATCCCTTTTCCTGCGGATGTTCCTTTCCTGCGGACCTGAAATTCTAAGGAAACAATTACCCACGAAGGTATTACCTGGAGGGATAATCCTTGGCAAAATCCGCAGGAAATATCTTTCCTGCGGAAATTTCACTTACCTCTCAGCAAAATTTAAAAAGATATTGAGATAAAACATATTATAGTAAAGATAAACCAAATTGTACCTAACCAATTGTCTGACACTAACTTACCTTATGCTAAATTTAAACATTGATCACTATAATTATTGTTGCTGCCAATACCATAACACTGATCAAATTGTGTTCCACTATTATATGTTGATGTTTATGCTAATTGTTTATGTGTGAAAATGATGTATTGCTGTGACATGTGAAATGAAAAGATTATACATAATGATTATTGAGACGATGAGATAAAGGAGATTATATTCTTCTGATATTTATTTAATGTGCGTGCTTTTCCCATGATTATGTTATGGAAGGATTTCTCACCCCTTTCTCCCGGGTACAAATATTTAGGACGAGGAGATCTAGTTGCGAGACGCCTAGAAGGTTGCGAGGGGAATTGTCTTCCGTCAATTTTATTTTTAGTAAGGAATAAAGATGTAGTCGAATGCGAGCTCTGATATGTAACACCAGGGTTTTGGTTGGCGTTGAATCTATTTATCTTTGAGTTTAAATCTTGAGAATTATTGTCATTTCTATCTCGATGTTGAATAACAAGAGAAATTTTTATTAATGAGATCAGAGAATTGTTTTTCGCTGTTGGAATTATTATTTTAATGGAAAATTTATGCTAATATGTGATATCATGTGAAGTTTTGTAACATCCTTATTATTAAATTTATTTTTATTATTCAGTAATTGTTGTCGGGAAATAGGGTGTTACATTGCACACATAGACATAAGAAGACAAAAGAACTGTTATGACAGATACTATGATAGGGACAGTTCATAAAATAAGACAAAACCTACGTGGATTCTGGATCCCTTAAGATTTTCTCAAATGTGAGGGTCATCCAAGACTGACTGTCAGCTTTTGAGTCTGATGACCTTCACAGAATCTGTTGAGGTAACTATCCAGCCTCTGTGAGGCATCCTTCTTCTAAGGACGTTGATGCTATTCATATTTTCATTCTTCATTGACAAATTCATTCTTTGATTCTACACACTTGAACATATGTTAGTATTCCAATTGTTTTTCAATACTTTGTTATCATCAAAACCCTAAAGGAATTGTATGAACCATTCTTGTTCCAACAAGCAATACTCTACTTTTTCTCCTAATACATCCATATTATTGTCCCAAATTTATTGTCCTTAGGAAGTGTCAATTTCTAGTAGGCAACTGTATAGTTATATTGTTTTCTTTTAGCAGATAAGAGCATCCTAGTGTATCTTTATCTTGATGATTTTGGAAGTAAGATTTATTTTCTTTCTAAACCTTATAATGATATACTGCTATTGAATTATATTTCTACACCATTGTCATTATGTCACATGTGGTCCAGACTTGTACTATTGCATTATGGTCGACAAATACTAATTTATTGCTTAATACTTGTGTGGTTATACTCTTTAAAAAAAAAAAAACTGTCGTTTCACAATTCTTATACTGTTTGTGTAAAGACAAGTGAAACTCTTTGAATCTGAAATTAATTTGAGTATTTGCAGAACCATTTGACTATGATGTAAATATTATTGAATTATATAACCAATTATAGCATCTCTCTTATAAGCCGTCACCAAAATCCTAATTTCTTCTTCTTCTTCTTCATCTATGAAAGAGGGGTGATTTAGGGTCAATTTTTGTCTCAAAATCACCCTTCTAATTTGTTTGGACAGTTTTAATTTTAACAATTAAATTGATATCATTAATCCAACGAGCTTGCACTGAATGAACATGGTTAAAAGTGCTTGATTTTTGTTTAAGAGGATACATCATCACCAAGCTGAGCAAAAACCATAAATACTTTTGGTTGGCAGAGGAATGTACTCAAACACCATCAATATTAGGGCTTGTACGACAAAGAGCAAAAGGTTGTCAAACTCTGCCATGCCTTAAAGTGCACCAACTATTAATACAACCTAACTAATACACCATTCACTAACTAAATAACAACCATATCATTTACATAGCCATACATGTCTAATTTATTTAAAATTTTGTGTATATATCTGTTAAAATATAACTTGACAATGTAATTTAGTTATTTATGGTTGCTAGGTTATACTAGACCCCTATTCACGTGTGTGTGTACAAATATAAATATATTTGATTTTGTGAAAATTTCATCATGAACCCGGATGGTCTTGTGATTTTGTGAAAATTTCATCACTAGCTATGACTAGATATTTGATATTTGTTGAAAATGACAACAAAGTTTATATGTCTGAACAGATAAAAGGACCTGATCACGAAGGTTGTCAGTTTTGTCCATCAAAACATCAATCTTCACTTGACGATTAAGGACGGAGGACCTGCATACAAAACAAATCAGGGAGTTGTTTTTTGTGTGTATGGCCTTCATGTGTGGCAATGAACGGAGATGGAGGAATGAATCAGCTGGTTCTGTCTCCAAAGGAGCTGCTCGATCGTTGCTTTATTGGTAGAGTGGTGGTAAACTAATCTGTCCATTTGTCCACTATCGAAGGAATATGTGGCGTCCAGTAAAAAAGATCTGGATAAGGTGTTGGAGGGCAGTCCATGGTTAATTGATAATAGTATGATCATTGTGAAGAAGGTGGCTCTGGGGAAGATCCTTTGACGCTTCCTATGAACTCTACTGAAATTCGGTCCAGGTACATCAACTTTCATTCGGTTTTAATTATGGACAAAAGTATAAGGGCTGTTGTGGGTAGTCATGTTAAAAAACTAGTTAAATATGACGATGATAACAATTATGGACTGTGGCAGAAATATATGAAGTAACAGGTGGAGGTGGAAATATGAAGCTGATCATTGTAAGAAGTGCAGGTGGAAATATCAAGCTAATTTTCAAGTATGAAAAACTTGGAAAGATATGCTTTATATGCTGCTCTATCTGGCATACCGATAATTTATGTCATAAGAAATGGGGTCCTCATTTTTGTGCTGAGAACAACTTCTTAGGTGGAGGTAAAGCATCAAGCAAGTGGCTGCTCGACGGACGGAATTCGAACTCCGTCCGTCGGATGGCGTAGGGGATAAGTACACTTGTTAGTCTTTTTGTTCCAAGAGAATAGTTGCTTGATTTTTCTTTGTTTCTTATAATTGTTTTGACTAGCCTTGTTTAAAATAATAAAATAGATATTGATCTAAATTGTCAAGATTGCTATTTTGCATGTAGTATGAAAATATTTACTTTGATGTAAAATTACGATCTAGACTTTTTTTTTTATCTATTAAATCATAGATCTCTCATTGCATGTAGCTAAATCCCAAAAGATTCTAAAGTTTCCCTTTCTTTCCTCGTGTGGTTGCTGAACCATACCTCTCTTTTCTTGGAAAATATTATTTCATTTCTTGCTTTCATGCATGTACCTAGTAATTTTTGGTTGTTGGTCGAATTGCTCTTTAAAGTCGATATATTATTTTATTATAAGTCGTTTTGACATTTTCACAAATATTAAAAAATAGTTAAATATATATTAGAAAAAGAAATTACGAATGATTTTACAAAATTATCTCTTATCAATAATATGTGAAAAAATAGATCAAAAGAATAGAAGAAAAAAAAAAGAATAATAATGATAAAGGGTATAGGAGAACAAATTATTAATGGTGCATTACTATTGTAATGATAAAGGGTATAGTTGAACTAGAGCCACTTTCCATTTTACTCAAGCATATTTGTATGTCTTCAAAAATTTCAATGTCCTCCTTCTTTCCTTCATCTTATTTTTCATATTTACCCTCAGTTGAGTCACCCTCTATCTCATTATTCACAATTTCGTTTGGAAAATAGCATATCATCTTGCTCTCTCCTTCCGTAAGTTGAGGTACCATTGGACAAGTTTTACGCCTTTTAGAGCAAGTTATCATCTCGGTCCCCTGCAACAAAAAAAAAAAGTTTCATGTCATTAAAATGTTGAAACATATTGCTCTTCATTAATACATTGTTTAAATAATAATATAATTTACATCATGTTCAGTAGCATATTCAGGAGATTTTTTCTCCTTGCTTGTATTGTTTGGAAGAGATTCATGGAGTATGAATCGAATCACTGCAGGCTTTGAGCGGAATCTTTCGTTCGAAGGTATATGTGTAGAATACTGCATAGATTGTACAAAATTTTAGTTGTCATATAATGTCAAATTTATTGAATTTATAATATTAGCAACATGTGGAATGTTAATTTGTCACAAATTTTTTTCGGGGGGATTTGTCACAGTTCAAATATATTGAAAATTTAATAAAAGAATTCTTGTTATTTTTAAAAAATAAATATATTTGTAACGATATCTTACAACATCACATATTCGGTTATCATCTCTTTTGCTCATTTCCATTGTCCAGTTCCTTGCTCTTTCAGTGATTGTGAATCTTCGACTTTCAAGTGGAGTAATATCCCCTCCTTTTTTTGGATTATAATTCTTTGGAGGGGTTGCAAGTATCTGTTGAAGAATTTCCATAATGATATTATATGATATGGTTTTGAAACTTTATTTTACTATAATTACTAAATACAAACAAAAATTAATATAAAAAAAAGGCAGTGCATCACCACAAAGCATCCAAAAGTGATTTTAATATAAATACTTAATAGATTATTCCGTAGATATTTTGGGGAAAAGATAAATAAATTTTAATTATAAAAAGAGATTTTGTATTTCTCTTTTTTTTTTTAATTAAAATTGATTTTTTTTTTCAAATGCTAATCAAAATAATTTTCATTTTTAACATATTTTTTTAGGGGTATTTTTTTTTAACAATAACTTAAAAAAAATCCTACACAGATATAATTAAAACATTAAAAGATTTTTTCAATAATCTTAAACAAACGGATCTTTAGTACCATGCTTACCCTTTCAATGTCAATGCTTTGATCATAACAAAAAATAGGAAGGTCAAAAGAACATGAGATTGGTCTAGTCCTGGCATTTTTAGTCTTCCTTCCTCTTTTCTTTTCCTTCACCTATATAAGATACACCATCATATACCTAAGTCATACCACAATATAATTTTACGACAAATGGAAGAAAAACTTTTACTAAAACCTTCTCATCAATATAGGTTGATAGATCTAGTGAATTGGTTAAACTAAACAAACATATTAAAATCCACACTCCATAAGTTAAAACTACAAGAGAAATTGTAAATTTTGAGTGAGTATTTACTTGGTTTGCACCACCCTCGGTCAATGCAACCTTTTCCAAAGAATACTCAGGATTTTTAACAACTTCTAGTGCTTTTAATTTGTTGACATGTATCTGACATGAAAGAAAAATGAAATGTCAATCAATTGATTCTCTAACCAGAATGAAATATAAGAAGAAAAAAAATATTGAAAAAATCAAAAAATATTTGGTCCGAATTTGAGATGAAATACATTTGACTTTTATGATTTTTTTGGTTTATATATTTTGTTTAAGGAGTAGTATCATAGTTATATACACTATACTATAGGAATGAAAAATGAGATCTACAACTAGAGTGATCACTTACATCGAATTCCTTCTTGAGGTGATCGTTAATTTGCTCACGGAGAGTCTTATAACGGTTAAGGGGTACCGCCATCAACACTGGTTTCTCCACGTTAAAAGTAGCATCTAGGCCCTCCAAGCTATTTTTCTTATCCATAGAAGTACACTCACAAGATATAAGGAACAGATATGAAGGAAAAACCTTTAAAAAAATGTATGAATGAAGAAAAGTAGAAAACTATTTGTGCATAAGCATCAGATTTCTGGTTGTATATATAGCCAAAAAAACTAATAGCTACGTATATTATATTTAATACGGGCATAAATTTATAAACTTTTTTGTTTTATAGCCATAAGTTACTTTAGAAAAATTGCAATGTATTCAACTTTTTTGTAAGAGGTACGTGCAATGCATTCAATGTTTTTGCCCTAAATTAACAAAAGATTTATGTGTTTCCTAGTATTTTCGTTAATGTTTTTATTTACTTATAAATTCAAGAAATATGAAATTCAAATAAGTATGTGCCAATCCACCGACGGTTGCCTATTTTCGTTTTGGAAACTTTTGACCAATGGTTACAACGGTACATAAGAAAGTAAATATTTTATTTCTTTAAAATATAAAAAATATTTGATTTGGAAACAATAATATCTATATTTGGCACATCAAATACAATAAACTTAATTAGTAAGATATTAGTTATTATATTTTCACAAATATTATAACGTTCTGAATCAAATTAAATTAAATTAAAAATGTGTATTTAGTTTTTTTGACAAAAAATATTTTTGTTTAGTTATTAAAACATTGAAATGAATAATTTGTTGTAGCTTCCTACATCGTCAGGATGTGTCCTTTGGAGCTTTCTCCTATGAGCTATCAGCCTCATTCAGTCGATATTAGGTTGTCAAAAATTTCATGTCATTGCATAAGAGCTTGTTCTAAACCATTTAGAGACGTATCTAACTTACGCATATTGTTTTCTTGTGCTTGAATTACTTAAAAATGCAGTTTTTACATCCATTTGGTGTACTAGCTGTTTTCTAAAATAAGGTTTCCTACAAAAAATGATAATATTCCGACAATAAACAAATTAATTTGCCTATTTGCACGGATTTTGCTAGGCTTTTCTATATAATATGCTGATTCAAAAAAAAAACAAATTAATTGTGAATTTTTAAAGCATGAAAAACTCAAAAACCAAAAACAATGGAAACCTCAACTTAGAAATTGAATTTTAGCTTCTTTTTCTTTTTTGTAACCTCTATGCAACATTTAAAAAGTGTCACATTGTTTCCAACACGCCTTTATTTATTGAGCAATGCTATATCTCTAGAAAAATAACATCAAGAATTCTTCAAGAATAAAGAGCAGCCAATCACAATGTATTATTTGCCACAATTCAAGGAGGTGTGGCTGAGAAATAGGAAGTGAACAAATAAATCATGCAATTAAAACTTGTCAGCTGTGTCTTGAAAAATTATTGATGCTATTTTTCTAGAGAAATAACATTTTCCTTAGTTTTTCGACTAAAACTTACAAAATTGTAATTTTGTTTTAAGTATATACTTGATACTTTAAATTTTTGCTCCTCTATTTTGCATGCATATATAGAACATGATAAAATCCTTCATCAATAAATAAAGTAGTTTTTAAATGAACGGTAAAGTAATTATGAATTTTAGTTCCACATAATTATGAATTTTTTATAAAATTCATCACTTGTTTAAAAACTTCAAAATTTCACGGTGGAGGTTCTTATTGTGTCCTTAATATGCTTGCAAAATTGGTCGGAATTTGACCCGCGTGAGTAAATTCTTACTTGAGCCAAAGTAACAACTTTGTCAGTTTTGATCGGAAAGTCAAAAGAAATTGAGGCAATTTTGGAATGCTATGATACTTTATAGATCCTATTATAAAATTTTATAGAGGTTTCTAAAAAAAAAATCATCTCAAAATTAATTTATAGATTAACCACTTCCTTTAGAGATTAGCTAGCTCTCAAATTGTTCGGCATTTGTACCTTAATTTTTGTTTCTTACCATTGTAATAACGATTCTCATTTTTTCAATAGTCACGGCACTATCAAAACGAATTAACATAGTCGACAACGATTTTTCACACAAGGGCATAATTCAATAAGGGGCTATTAATACGGCTATTAAGTTTGAGTTGTATTAATAGCCGTATATGACTTACATAATTACATGGAGCCAACACATAATCAAAAACCCTATAGTCGGAATAAGAAGTTGTGTAAAGGTTATTGGTTAATTTGGCATGCATCAATATGAGTGATATAGAAGACTAGAAATGGTAGAATCTTCAAGGATAGTATTAAGGGGGTGGATTATATTGTTGATGAGATTAAGGTTTTATCTTGGCAATGGAGTTTGAATAGATCGAAGATTCCAATAGATTGTCTTTTGAGATTGTTTTTTTGCTTGTTTTGGTTCTTTTTTGTGTGTTTTTTGGGATTTTTTTGGGTTAGTTGGTTGGGTTTGGAGAGCCACATATTTACGGTGCCCGTTGTTTGTTCCCCTCTTTTGTGTTTTGATGTCCTTCTTGTGCGGCATAGCATTTTAATAATATTATGATTATGATGTTTTAAGAAAATAAATACAAACCACACATGTTTTTTAATTGAAGCTACTGCAATCATATGAACTTGCTTCTTGCCTAGTTTTATCTAATGCTATTATCATCCCCAATACCATAGTGGACATACTCAATATTGTTTGTTTCTTACTTTTCCATTAAATAACGTCTTCAGTGGTACTCAATGTGTAGTCAAAAGTCACTTAAGAGTCATCTAAAAAGGCGTTCAATTTTGCGTCGCTATACTATTCAAGTATAGCATGATAGCCTTGATAATGTAATCTTATAGTCACGTTCTTTTTAATATATATCATGATTCTTCCAATAGCACGACAATGCTTGTTAATTTGTCTATTTGTAAACTTGCATAAGAGTTTCACAACATAGATAATGTCGGGTCTAGTGCATTCGTTGGCATACCTAAGACTTCCAATATAATGTTCGCAGATTTGGTTTGTCTAACATCAATCTAGAGTTCTTGAAGAGCTTTACACATCATAAGGTGTGCATGCAGGTTTTCTGTCAAAATAATTATATTTCCTTGAGAATATAGTGAGAATGATCCAAGGAAAATTCCCTTTTCTGATCTAGTAATCTTGATAGCAAGAAACACATCAACTTCTCCTAAGTCTTTCATATCAATGTTGTTGATCAACAATGATTTCACATAATATACAACATGAACCTTTTACCTAAATATGATAAAGTCGTATACATGGAGACATATGATTGTGCAAATGTTATTTTCGTAATCGTAGTAAATACATTTGTCGCTTTCATGCACTTTATACTCATTCAATATCATAATGTTGTAAAAAATTTCATGTTATTGCTTAGGAGCTTGTTTTAGACCATTTAGAGATTTATCCAACTCAAACACCTTGTTTTCTTGTTTGTGAATCACAAAACCTTCGGGTTGTTCCATATAGATGTTTTCTTCTAGTTCACCATTTAAAAAAAATATTTTTCACATCCATTTATTGTACCAAAAGTTTTCTAAATTAAGTTCTCCTACATAAAATTATAATATTTCAACAACAAACAAATTAATTACGAATTTTTAAATCGTCAAAAACTCAAACCAAAAACAACATAAACCTCAACTTAGAAATGAATTTTGATTTTTTTTTCCAGCGACCTCTATGAAAATATGATAAAGGATTTAAAAAGTTTCGCGGCGTTCTAAATACGATTCTATTTATTTAATTTTTTCGACCCAAACGTGCAAAATCGCAATTTTATTCCAAGTAAGTATATCCTAGACGCGGTTCAAATTTTTGTTCCTCCATTTTAGTCGAAAAGTCAAAACAAATTTAGGCGTGTTTGGAATGTTATGATGCTTTGAAGTCTTCGTTGTTTTGGTTATTAAGTTTTTGACATTTTAAAAATTAAGTAAATTGACTTTCGTCGTTCCTTACTTTATTCCAGATAACGATTTTGCAAATTTTTTTTCTTCAAATAAATTTTCAAGTATGAAATTTCAAGTTTATATGAAAACAAGAGTGAAAAGTGAAAAGTCTTAAATTTAAACACTAAAAATTCATATCGAAATAAAACCATTAATTTAAAACTAAAAAATCCATAAAAAAAAAATAAATAATCAAAAGAACGAAAATAATGAAAAAAATAAATAAAATAAAAGACAGAATCTTATCTAAAGTTTACTCCACAGTCAAATAAATAAATTTTCAACTACTGTGTGATGTTCGTTCGCATCAGTTCAATAGTTCGCGTCAGTTTCGTATCAGCGCCGCTTTGATGAGTACACGGCCACCTCGTAAGTCACGGCGTCGCCGCTGTCAATCCGATCCATCTCCGCCACCTAGCCTCCCTAAAGAGCTCATCACCGAAATCCTATCCCGCCTTACAGTGAAACATCTGATGCAGTTGAAATGTGTGAGGAAGTCTTGGAAAACCCTAATTTCCAGTCCTAATTTCATCAAAATGCATCTTAATCGATCTGCAAGAAACCCTAACTTCTCGTCGCTAGTCTATAAAACGAATGATGATTACAGTTTTGTACAATTCCCTGTTAGTCATGTACTTGAAAACCGTTTGATCAGAATTCCTAAGGATCCTTATTATCGATTGACTGATAAGGATTGTCCTGAAGTTGTTGGTTCCTGCAACGGATTGATATGTTTGCGCGGTGATTCTACTGATGAGACTACAAATGATATAAAAGTGTGGTTTCGTTTATGGAACCCGGCTACCCGAACAATATCTGATAGACTAGGGTCAGATGACACTTATGATTGGAAATATTCTAAGTTTGTATTTTGTTATGATGATTCAACTGGCATTTATAAGGTGGTGGCTTTAACTGCCGAATATACTCAGTGGATAACCAACGTGAGAGTGTTAAGTTTGAGCGATAATGTTTGGAGAATTATTCCAAGTTTTCCTGTAGTTCCTTTTCCCGTAGGTCCTAGGGTTGATGATGGTGTATATTTCAGTAGCACTATTAATTGGAGGGCCTATGATATAGCCCTTAAGTTTGTTATTATTTCGCTTGATCTAGTTACAGAGACATACACACAGATGCTTCCCCCTCCAGGTTTTGAGGACGTGGTACATGCAACATCAGGTGTTTGTGTGTTGATGAACTCCTTTTGTTTTTATCACGATTTCAATGAAACCGATTTGGTTATATGGCAAATGACGGAGTTTGGGGATGAAAAATCTTGGACTCAGTTTCTCAAATTTAGCTACAACAATATTCCAATGATATATGGCTCTGGTCGTTATTACCTCAGATTAACACCAGTGTATCTTTCTGAGAATGGTGATACATTGGCATTCACAAACAGTCTACAAGACCGAGCGATTATCTACAACCGAAGAACTAACAAAGCAAGGATAACTAGAATTAACACAAAGATAAGTTGGTCCTCGATCAAAGATTATGTCGAAAGCTTGGTTTCAACTTCTTGAATGTAAGTTCTTCTTTTGCGTTATACTTTCTTGAATTTATATTAATTCATGTATTTGGTTTCAATTATGTGATTCTTTCCTTTACTTCAAAACTTTGTCATAGATATGCTGAACGAACTGACTTATCCTTTTACCATATTAAGAACTCAGTTATCTATGTATATTTTTAGCATATAGTGATTTTGCTAATCAATATGTAGTGGATACTCTTCTTGGTCTGCTTACACCAATTCAAGTACACCCGTGATGATTTTGGAAGTGAGAGCTATTTATTGCTATACCTTATAATAATATACCGTTATTGAATTTAACTTTTAAAAATACATCCCTTGTGTCACCTGCGTTACAGATGTTAGTGCTATTGAACATGAATCATTTATCTTGGTGTGTTTGATAGAAAGTTAAAAGTATTGGTTTGGACAGCTCAATGTCCTAAGACTGACTGTCTTCTTGAAAGTGATACTATAATACTCAAATTGGAAGCTTAAGAGATTAAGAATTTGGCATAATGGCTTGAAGTTAGAGTAATTTTTTATGCTGTGAGAACATTCTGGTTAAGGTCTAGTTTTATGAGGTTAAGATCAATGAGATTATAGATCTCGCTCCTGAAATGCAGATTAAGTGATGGGTTGAATTTTAGTTTAAATATAATTGAGTAATTGCAGATTGTATTCTTTGGCCTTGTTTTAGGCCAAAACAAGGCCAAAGAAGCTTGCGATAAAACAAAGATTATTGTGAAATTCAAGATAAACTAAATTGTACCCAACAATTTGACTCACTAACTAGGTACTACATTACAAATTGTGGCCTAAATTACCATATGCTAAATTTAAACATTGAGCACCATAATTATTGTAGCTGCCACTGCCATGCATAACTCTGATCAAATTTTGGTCCACTGTTGTGAACTAATAGCAAATGCATGATCATCATTTGGTTTGAAGAAAATCTGACACTAAAACAAAGGGACACCAAATTGTTGTGGTCTGTATTAATAAATACATGGCAGCAATACTATACTTTTTCTTCTAATACACCACCCAGGGTGTTGTCTCAAAGTTTTGGTGATTAGGAAGTGTCAACTTTACTAGAGTTCTTCACATAATTGTGGTTCTAGCAGGTAAGGTTTAAACCATAGTTATGGTTATGTTTTTTTTTTCTTTTAGCAGATAACAACATCCTAGTGTATCTTTATCTTGTTGATAATTCTGATTCCGTTGAACTTTTGAATTTAAGTAAAGTTTTTCTCCAAATATATACTTGTTGGAATTTATATTAATTCATGTGATTATCTGGTAGGCGAGTGTATCTTAAATTAATATTAATTCATGTACTTGATTTCGACTTTATTTTGATTGTGTGATTATTTCCTTTACTTCAAAACTGTAACAGATATGCTGAATCAATCGGCTGATCCTATTACCATGACTGTGCATATGTTATTTTTATGTGTTTTGCTTTCTTTTCTAACACGAGTCTTTTTCAAATTATAGATCCACAACCTCAACTCCGAGCAAATTCAACGTTATTGATGGTATATGTCATGATGGTAGGGATGAAAAAGACTTTTTTTGGAGCTATATTCTCTTCAGAATGCTTGTTTTATTTAAGCCACTAATGGCCTTCTTGATGTCTATTTAAGGCTTCTTTGGAAACATTTGTACCAGCTGAGTACTTAATACTTGTAGTTTTACAATTCTAATATTGTCTAACTGGGCAAGTAAAAATCTTCAACTCTTTATGAGTAATTTGAATGCACTATTTGCGGGACCATTTGACTATGATGCGACTGTTATTTTACGAGTAATTATCCCATTTGGTAGTGACATTTTTCTCTATATGCCCATCAATTTTTGTTTATTCCAAAAATTGAAAGGGTAAACTATCTTGAGAAAATAAGTTAAGGCAAGAATTTTGATTATGAGCAAGGGGATAGATCAATCTATGAAGGATGTCTATGTCAGCAAGAATTTTAGAAAAGGGATTCACCTTCTGGTTTGTTTGGATATTTTTAATTGTAACAATTAAATTGAGAAAAGTAAACCATCATTCCCACCATAAAGTGCACCAACTATCAACACAATAGTCCCATATATATAGTACACCATTCACTGACTAAATAACAACCTAAGTAAAATAACTCTACTATTTGAATTATGTAACAACAAGAACAACTATGAGAATGATGACAATTATGATAGCAAGAACTATTAGTTTTATCTTCATGTTCTGAAACCACATCTTTCTCCTTAATTGCCCTCCCTGCCTTCTGAAATCTTGTGCCTGCAAACCCATATTCAAACTGCCATATCAATTACATACCTATAAATGTCTAATTTATTTAAAATTATGTGAATATATCTGTTAAGATTGTGTATATATATCTGTTAAGATAATTTGACAATGTAATTTAGTTATATATGGTAACTAGATTATACTAGACCCCTATTCATGTGTGTGTAAAAATATAAATATATAGTAATTCATGAAATAGAACAGCCATAAATAAACACAGTACTATGTTTTCTGCGAAGGTGTTGTGATTTTGTGATGAAAACAAAGTTAATGTATGAACAAATAAATTGACCTGATCACGAAGGTCGTCAGTTTTGTCCATCAAAACATCAATCTTCACTTGACGATTAAGGACCTGCAGACAAAACAAATAAAATTTTCTCTCTTAATCTAACGATCTGCGCTTCAAAGTCGGTCACAAAGGATCCAATTTAGACATATATATACCTGATCAATATTTTCCAACATAACATCTTGAACTTGAGAAACCTGAGCTTTTACTTTCGCAAGTTTGCTAACCTCTTCTGGATGTTCCACACAATATTGCATATGCTCCTTCAATTTCGGTCTAAGCCATGCATATATACAACAAAAATTTCATGTTAATTAATGCAATTCAATTTTTGAGACACATTTTCTTTGTTCAAGCTTTTAGATGTTGAGTACCCAAATTCTTTGTTCAAGCTTTTAGATGTTGCTGTTGCAGCTTTTCCTCCACCATATCTTTTCGTAAAATCCTCCTTGATGCGATCAAGAAAGGCCATAGCAATATGGCGATCAAACGACTCCACAGCAACAACGCAGTAACCTAAAGATAAAGAATTTTAGAAAGCAACATATAAATCAAATCATAAATTTCGTACGAGGTGTTTAATGACCCACATATAAAAAATTTCCTAAGAGGTAATCAATATCTGACATGAAACCAGTATCTAGTGTCCGTGCCTCATATATCGCATTGTGTAGTGATTATGTAAAAGAAAAAGATAAGAGGTAAGTACTGAATCCATCATGGGTGAGGTAGTTGAAGGTATGACCGTCCGTGTTGTATGTGAATTTTGTGTTGGTTGCTGGGAGTCTTTGCAGACATTGCAATGCTATTTCAGCAAAGTTACCGGTGAAGTTGGTTTGCTCCGCCAGAATCACCGTGCCACGTGCCACAAAGCTGTATATAAGTGATTGTTGCGCCATGTTGGAAAAACAAAACAACTCAGATTATGCTGTGAAGACAGAGATGATAAGAAGGAAAGGGATTTGGTTTTGAGTTTGATTGGAATTTATTGTTGTGAAGAGTTGAAGTGCTGTAGAAGGAAATGAAATTAAAGGAAAGAAAAGCGTGTGTTTAATTGATTTTTTTGATATGTTCATTTCTTTGAAACATCCAGTTTGGACGTGGTCAGAGAAGAGGACTCAGCATAGCATAATAATCAATTCTGTTCTAGAGTTAAAATATGATGTAAGCAATAACTTAATATGAATGCAAAGGAAGAAGCTACTTCTAACTTTGTGAAATTCTAAGAAGAGACTCTTTCAAGGATATAATATAATAAAATATTATGCTAGCTCAACTAGTTTGAGTTAAAATATTGAAAGAATTCATGAGTTAAAATCTAGAATTCAAGTCATGGCAATTAATATACTAAAATTTGTCATTAAAAAAATATCGTAGGCTAAATTTCAAGTAAATATGGTTCACTATTCATGATAAAAATAAAGGTATACTTTTCTTGAATAAATTTAACTACAACCAACATGGTTACATTTCCATCTATCTCTTATATTTTTTTAGGTTAGGCGCTTTTTACCTCAAACGATGGAAGGTTAGCCAATCATTATTACATCCGAGAGGTAACCTGATTCTTTCTTGAGTCTGGCAAAAAATATGTATGTCTTGATGAATTAGACTATGTAAAAGCTCGGTATAACTGGACAATGAGACACTAAACCCATGCTTTCTGGTTATGGGGCCATTAACTTCAAGAAGCGATGTACAAGATATATGGCATGTTTTTAGAGAGACTCCGAACATTGGACATTGTCAACGGATCATGCTGCAAGAGGGAAAGCTATCGGTCAAACGTGAGGCGCCACACATCCCCTCAACATTGTGTCACTTTTATAAGTTTTTTTTTTTGAAGTGAATGCCACTTTTATAAATTAAGGTCCCAAAACATCTAGACAAATTTTTACGTGATTTGATTTAATGTATGTGTAAAAAAAATGCACCGTCAATATATGTACAAAATAATTCCTTAGTCTTATGAAATATGAGTTTAATTAGTACCACACTCTATCGGTGTATAATATTTTATACATGATAAAGAATCTCACATTAGACAAAAGATGGCCTGAATATGTGTTTATAAGTAGGGACAATCTTCAACTTACAAACTGGTTTTGTGGGATTGTCTAAGGCCCATCTATAATTTTTAACATGGTATCAGAGTCTCTGTTAAGATCTATTAACCGACATGCTACTAGTTTCCACTATCGAGCCACCCATTATTTGGAGGCAATCCTCGTGCCAACAATGATTTGTTGGCACATCATTCATTGTTGGCACATCAATAATATACTAATTAAATTCATGAAATCCAATATGAACACGTTTTATTATATGATAATTGATAACTCATTCGGTCCATGAAGCGGCTCCAGCAAAAACAAATTTAAGGGTGGAAGACCATTTTTTTTTTCGTTTAAAGACTTCAAATATACACATTTAAAAAAAACATTTTTTAAGGGATTTAAAAAAAAAATTAATTTTATGCACCGCAAAGAGAAAGAAAAAAAAACATATTTTATGTACGTGTAAAATTACTTGGTTTCGATCGTGTGATTATTTCCTTTATTTAAAAATGTCATAGATCCGAGTACCATGTTTAGAACTCAGTTATCTATGTATATTTTAAGCATATAATGTTTTTGCAATTCAACATATATTGAATATATTCAACACATATTGAATATTGATTTTGGAAGTGAGAGTTATTTGATTTCTACATATAATAGTTATATACAGCTATTAAATTTAGTTTCTAATAACACAATCCTTGTATCACCTGTTAACATAAAGGGATATTGCTGCACAGTGATTCACTTTTCTTTTGTGTCTTTGTTCTATTAGTGTATTATTGCATAATTGTCACTACAATGGGATCTTTCTTGTATAAAATTGTTCATTAGTGTATTTTGTAAACTGAAATTCTTCCATAGTTAGTATATCTTCGCAAGCAAACTTGCTCGCTTTGTCTTAGGTTTGCCAAACACAAATTTGTAATTGTCTATTTGTATTCTTTTAGCAAGGAAATTACCATATGCTAAATTTAGAGATTGAGTACCAAAACTTGTTTGTTGGGGTCTCTATTAATGAATACAGGGAAGAAATACTCCATTCTTTCTTATCAAGTGTTGTCTCAAAGTTCCGGTCCTTAGTTATCGTGCTTGATTTCTTCACATAATTGAGGTTCTTGCAGGTAGGCATTAGACTATATGTGAACTACTGCTATTGTATGTTTATGATCTTTAAGTATTTTCATTTCTCCATTTGGCAAGTTCGGTAAGCTCTTCCAAACGATCCGCAAAATATTGCATATGCTCCTTCAATTTGGGTCTATACGTTGGATATTCAACAACTACTTCATGTTAATTAATGCAATTTAAATTTAGAGACACATTTCTATACGCATAATTACTATAAATTAGCCTAAGTAACCAAATCTTGTGTTTAAGCTTTCAGCTTTTGCATTTGCAGCTTTTATTCCACCATATCTTTTGGTAAAGTTCTCCTCTGATGCGTTCAAGAGAGGCCGTTGCCACATCTTGATGAACAGACTCCACATCTTGATGTAATCATTCTAACTAATTATATATTGTGGAGTTTCAGAAAGAAAATGAAATTAAGCAACATACTAATCAAAAGCATAAAATTTTGTAAGAGTCTGAATTTTTGTTAAGAATATTAGCTGTTTCTTATTAATGTTGAACTTCATGTCCATAATGATAAAATAGCAACAAAGGGAGGAAAAATTGTGGCCTAGTCCAGTCCTACTTGGATTGTTTGCTAGAGATGAAACACTCGTCGATGGAGTTTTCCTTTTTCAATTCCCTTCCTAGGTCCTAATCCTATTCGTTCAATCAATTCAAATTTTAAATTATCGTTGTGCGTACCTTACGTGTTTGTATTGTGTGCGGGTTTGTGTCATTGCTTCGTAAATCACAAAACAGGATAGAAACATTTGTTAAAAAAAAAACAATGCATGGCTATGTGATTCAACAATTTAATCAGGGAAACACGAGCACAGATTGGACCGAAATCACATTCATGGGCATCACTCATGTCGCTCCAAGTAAGGAATGGCTGGTTCATTTCAAACCAAGGATTAATCACCTGATCTAAATGCATTTCTTCTATGGTAAGTTTCTCTGCTTCCGGAACCTAATAGTAATCGAAAAATTGTTCCGCCTTGAAAATCCATTCTAACACATTTTTGCCGTTAAACCTAAGGAATTCTAGTTTAACATTTCACACCTGTAATTCCTTACTTGTGTTTCTGTCATGATCAATAACAAACAATTGTTAATACTGCAAATTCTCTTTTTATTGATACCAATATTCTGAAATTATTACAATGCTAGGAATGGTATATTAGAGTGACCATGTGCTCCTTTCCTCTAACTAATTCCTTGTCTAGGTGTGAGTTGAGGTGGCTTTTGTTATCTGATTTGGCATTCATTAGTTTTGAACAATTCCTGTACCCTAAAATTTTGTTTGTTTAACAAGTATCCATAGTCCAAAGTCATATTATTTTTATATTTAATTATTTTTTGTTCTTTAAAGTAAATTTAAATTTGAATTGATTTTGTCTACACCATACCATACCTAACAAAACTCTAAGATATTGATGAATTTTCCTTTCTATTAGGACAGGTTCTGAAGACTATGCCTTGATTTATTGCCAGGATTACAAAGTGATGTTTCTAATATTGGAATGGTTCAGTTAATATTTAATATACAAACAAGGTAAAAGTAACAAATTATTAACATGATTAACTTTGAATAAGGAGTTATAGGCAAATGATTGGATTACAATTGTATAGTCAAGGTTAATTGTATAAATAAATCACCCAAAGAAAGAAAAACAACTTGCCCAGTATTGAATAATTAAATGTTAAAAACAAAATAAAGTCAGTCATTTTTTGTTGAAGTTAACACTTGGGGAGATCAGTTGGTGGTGGAAGTAACTTCTGATTTGGGAGCTTTCCATCCAAGACAATCCATGCCATACTTAGACCCCAACTTGTATGTACTTCCAAGTGACAATGCATGAACCATACCCCTGCAAACACAATTCGACATTTTTGTTAATTTATAGTTTCATGCTCGCTTTTTGTTAATTTATGAAAGCGCACTAAAACATTTTTTTGAAACCAAAATGAATTTTAATAGTATGACTTAACCAGGAACTAACCTGGATTATCTGCTAGGAATCTGATAGCGACCCATCCACCAGATGGGACACCAACTGTGTTCCTTTCAACAGGATCAACAAGGTTAAAGTTTTTTGGGTCCTTATTTGAATCGTAGTTACCAAATCCTTGTCCAACAACAAAGAAGTTAAAGCCATGCAAATGAAGAGGGTGACTTTCGGCACCAAGAATGCTAGTGTCTTGCATCACAAGCTCCACACTTGTGTTGAAAGGAAGAACCGTAACC
>Ga0099826_10000320_pt1 | contig 21778 bp, 12 predicted proteins | sample Mtrugardesep15_FD_76830 | JGI IMG/M metagenome (GOLD analysis project Ga0099826, IMG submission 76830) | Root nodule microbial communities of legume samples collected from California, USA - M. trunc garden sep15 | ecosystem: Host-associated > Plants > Roots > Nodule | place: USA: California... | reverse complement strand
TATATATATATATATATATATATATATATATATATATATATATATATATATATATATATATATATATATATATTGGAAATGGATCGATCCCACATATCATAATATATATTTTTAAATAAGCTATACCGATGATAATAAATCTCTTTGAGGACAACATTAATGAAGACCCAATGTCAATATTGTTTTTATGGATCACACCTTCAATAGTAAGTGGTTGAGAGCTTCGTGCAGGGGTGAGGGTACAAATAGCAATTGCCTCAAAGTATCTTTTCATTATTAATGAGTAGGCCCTTTGCTGGTTATGCAAATTTCATTTCAATGGGTCGGTGTCAAGGGGCATGAGAATTTTTATATATATTAACGAGTCCAACCTTTACTAAATCAGGACAAAATTTCATAACTATGGCGGCTTCCTATAACAAAGGAGCAGACCATGTAGGTCCGACATATGATAAGGTGGATTCAAACATTTCACCAACATGATGGCTAGTATCTGTTTAATATTAGACAAAAAAAGAAGATAAGTCTAAGATTTATAAACCAATCTCCTATGCAGCAAATAACCTGTTTTTGTTGTTCATCCATACATTTTGTTTGTTACACTTCACAATTCATTAATACATTGGGGAGTGTTTGGTATCAAAAACCTTTTTAGAAATGACATATTAGAATTTAGTAAGAATGATGAAAATGATAATAAAGGACAAACAATTTATTGGAGAGATCATTCTAAAGGCTAAACAACTTTAAAGCCCTCTAGCACAAGTCACAAAAAGATGCAATTAAGAATTTTATAGTATAAAAAATGAGAATTATTAGCTACCCTCCAACGCTTGCTCAATAGATGGACAAATCAAGTGCTTTAGTGCTTTACTTCTCGGAGGAAATAATGTACATGCAGAGCCTTAGTAAGGGAAATTGATTGGTTCACTTTGAAGGGCTTTCTCCACTAGCTCAGTTTGCTCCTTCTGGTGAACCTTGAGGAAACCAGTAGCCGTGGCTGCAGAGGGAGCACGACCGACATATTTAACATCCTCATAACCTCCCCTACCTAAAGACTTCATGGAAGTTATAAGCCGCGGTAAAACGTACGTGTATCCACCCATGTTCATTGGCTCTTCTTGACACCAAACAACCTCCGCATCTAGCGCGCAGACAAAACAAGGTAAAATGTTAGCACAAAAGACTCAACATGATTGATATTCTGCCATTTAAAATTTCTAATGCTTAACCAAAAATGTAACGATGGTAAAGCCAAGATGTTCTAAGTAATTCACACATTGACACACATCAAAGTCCAAAGCTTTCATACATTTAGAGAAATGTGACATCAATTTATTAGTGCTCTAATAAATACTTTGATTTGAATCACGTTTTATCTGGTAGATAGGAGGTAAAAAAATGTTTTTATCAAAGATAAAACTAAATGCTTTCAACTCCTCCAAATTAACAAGCAGATATAAAAAATCCAAATTGTTGGTCCTGCCTTGATAGCCAAAATGAAATCAACCATGTCCATATGGCTGATCTTCTTACTAAGCTTATAGGGTAAAAGATGTAACAATCATTAGGGTAACAATCGAAATTAAATGTCAAGTAGAGACGGCACAAACAAGAATTAGTTCCTACACTAATAACAACACCATCTTTTTCTAAAAAACCTAATAAGAACAACATGTATACTATATGTCATTTAAGCTTCAAAATGCAATAAAAAATCAGAATGTGTTGCTAAAGACCATTTTAAACGGACATACTTGGATATCGTTTAAGCTCTCGTTGGACAAGGTCATAAGGAAAAGGACAAAGCTGTTCCACCCTACATATTGCAACATCCTTCGCATCTACCTTTGTTCGCTGATCATCAAGTTCGTAGTAAACCTGAGATGAATATGAGACATTGATAATCAATCATAAAAATAATATTTAGAAATAATCAAAGCAACAAATAAAGTTTGAATGAGTATCACACACCTTTCCAGAACATAGTATTAGACGCCTAATACCCTCCTCAACATTTGAGTGGTCATTTTGATCTTTTATGAGGCGCTTAAACCTGGTTCCTTGTTTGTCAAAACCAGGGTGTCCTTGGACGTCATCAAACTCAGATAAATTTGATCTGCAAGCCTTACTGCGAAGCAGGTTCTTAGGGGACATCACAATGAGAGGTTTACGGAAATCTCTATGTATCTGCAACAAAACAAAAATAACAATGAGAAAATTAGACAATACAACTTCAAATGACAAAGCTAACATTTATCAATTATTGTAGTAACTAGAAACCTGCCGCCTTAAAACATGGAAAAAATTTGCTGGCGTTGTGACATTAACAATCTGCAGATTACACTTCTGAATTTGTTTCCGAAGAGTAGGATCCATCTCAGGAATAATATAAGGATGATCATCAGCCATCTGGGAATAAATCAGTAGGAACACAATTTGATTACTGTAATGCATAACATTGAAATATGAACGAGGTACACACAGAAAGAATAAATGCTTCAAAGTAGTTTCAAGGAATCAGAACACAGAACACAGATTCACAACAAAGAACCTGAAGAAAGCGTTCCAATCTCCCGCTAGAATGCTCTGGGCCTTGTCCATCATAACCATGCGGAAGTAACACAACAAGCCCGGTCTGACGGAGCCACTTAGACTCACCAGAACTCAAGAAATTGTCAAATATGACTTGAGCACCATTAGCGAAATCACCAAATTGTGCCTCCCAGATCACTAATGAATCAGGATTTTCCATTGAGTAACCCAATTCAAATCCAAGAACACCAAACTCAGAGAGTGAGCTGCATAGTGTATCAATTATTAATAGTTATCCAATGAAAAAACAATATATCATTACTTCAGCATAAGTACCAAGTGAATTATACTTAAAATGTACTCAATGCAAGGACAGAAACCTTTTTTGTTTGTTTAAGAAATAATGATCCAATAAAACTATCTAAATGACAATCCCTAGGGTTTATGAAAAGGTTTACTGTAATTTTATTTAGGTATGTGGCAAATACAATTCTAAATGGATCGAATATTTTGAACACGGTATTACAAACATTACATTTCACTACACATCATGTGACAAATCATAATTAACTAGAAATTTAAAAAATAAGCAAACATTATATGAATTCAAGTTTCAGAAGTTTAAGCTGTGTGAGTAACAAATTCAGAAAAATAATCATGTGACAATTTATTTTCTTCCTAAATACCATTACACACACATGTGAAAGCAAATTACCTATTGCTAACAGTAAACATCTCTTCATTCTGGTTCATTATCACATGGTCAAGGGGGCAATATTTCTCCCCATTTGTCTGATCGTGAACTACAGCATGGCGGTGACTAAAGGTTCCCCTTTCAACGTCCTGGCCACTTAATCGAACATGGTTACCTTCAACTATCAATGTGGCAAAAGCAAGTGCCTCTGCGAAACCCCAGTCAATATCTTCCCCTGTCTCGATCATTTGGGCACGCTGTTCATAAATCCTCTTCACCGCTTTATGAGGAGTAAAATTTTCAGGTAAGACTGTGATTGCTTTCCCGACATTTTTCAAAATCTCTGGTTTCACTCTGCACAAGATTGGTCATAAATTTCAGATGTTGTACAAACAGCAGAAAGATGCAAGCAATGTTAACATCAGTTGACTATACCCAGTGTTTCGGATACGTGAAAGTTGTTCAGGTGACTTGAAACCAGACCAATATGCTGAAAGCCAGTCTCTTCTTTTTGGAACATAATCTTTGCTGGCCAAAAACTCATCATTTAGAATTGATGTGACCTTCTTGTGTATCTTATCAATGTCTTCTTTAGTTAACTCCCCTGATTCTAAAAGTTTCTTCTGATAAATCTCAAGAGCTGATGGATGGTTTCGGATGACCTGTAGAAAGCTCGGAAAGTTGAAAATCTGATTAAGTTATCAAAAGGCAATATGTATATTAGAAGAATAAGATGATAGTAAACAAAAGGGCCAACCTTATACATTTTAGGCTGTGTAAATGAAGGTTCATCAATCTCATTGTGGCCAAATCGACGGTAACATACTAAGTCAACAACCACATCTGAATGGAAAGTCTGACGCCATTCGGCAGCAAGTTCACATACGTGAACAACTGCTTCCACATCATCACCATTGACATGAAAGATGGGAGCATTTAACGCTTTGGCAACATCAGTGGAATACTGCGAAGATCTTCCTGACATGGGATCAGTTGTGAACGCAACTTGATTGTTGAACACGATGTGTATAGTTCCACCTGTAGTATAATTTGGAAGAGCACTAAGATGAAGGGTTTCATAGACTACGCCTTGCCCGGCAAAACTACCATCTCCATGAATCAAAACACCCATGTTTTTCATTCTTTCTGCATCATTTGAGTAATACTGCTTTGCTCGAGTTTTTCCAACAACAAGTGGGTTGACTGCTTCCAGGTGACTAGGATTTGCTACCAAAGACAAATGTATTCTCCTCCCGCCCCTGGTTGGTCGATCATAAGAAGTTCCTAAGTGATATTTAACATCACCAGTTCCTGTATAGAGCCCGACTTCATCCACTGGTAGACCGCCACCACTAAACTCACAAAATATCTGACGAATCGGCTTCCGAACTACATTACCCAAAACATTCAATCTTCCTCTATGTGCCATTCCCATAACTATGCTCTCGACCCCAAGATCAGATGCTCGGTCAAACATTTCTTTCATTCCAGGAATAAGAGTCTCTCCTCCTTCAAGCCCAAACCTCTTAGCTGATGTCCACTTGGTGGCCAAGAAGTTTTCAAAAAGTGTACTCCAAGCAAGCCTATCAAAAATAACCTCACGACGCTCCCGACTGAATTGTGTGGCCGCAGGGGTTTCAATCTTCTCCCTTAGCCAATTACATTTTTCACGGTCAGGTATATGCATGTACTCATACCCAATGCTTCCACAATAAGCTTGCTCGAGCCGTGTCAAAATAGACCTAAGGGTCTGCACCGGACGATTCTCTGACAAAAATCCAGACATATTCCACACCCCTAAAAAGAATTCTCTATCCAGATCAGCCTCAGTGAACCCATAAAGGGCCAGGTTTAACTCATCGGGGATTTTACGTTCTTCAAGACCTAAAGGATCTAGCTTGGCTTTCATGTGGCCATTAACCTGATATGCCCTAACCAATAACAGCAATCGCATACTCTCCTGAATTGTTTGACCGGAAATTCCCGGAGAGGTGGAAGCCTGACCCACAAAGTTCCTGAAGAAATTGTCCCAAGACTCGTCTACACTGTTTGGATCAGCTTCCCAAGCTCTTTGAAGCTCTTCCAAATAGACACTGCTCGTCCCATCTAAGAAATTGTCGGTAAGCCTAGAAAGGGGAACAGGGCGAGGTACAGGTGCAGCTTGTGCTTTAGATTTGAAAACTGTTGTCTGAAAGTTTCTACTTGTTGATGGAACGATTGTGGTCCTTGTCGCATAACATGACGATCCACCTCGATAGAGGTTTCTCTTAATTGAATGCTTGGCTATGCCGGAAACAACCCTATACCATCCCATGGCTCTCACTCAGGAGATTGGACTATCAAGAATATCACCAATTTCTTAATGATGGTAATGTATGCCCTCAATTCTCAAATTCAATCAATGCCTTTGTTCACAACACATTACTCTTTCCCTATCAATAACCAAACCATAAAGAGAAATTGATGAGAATTTCATCAAAAAGGCTAAAACAAAAGAGATATATCTCATATAATAAATCAACTTGGAAAATATTCAAGATAGAAAGTGATAAACATAAACTGTGATGCAGAAGTTGAATTTATGCATCAAAATGAAAAAGCCAGCACAGTAGAAAGGAAATTGAGTTGAAAAATTGATATCAAAATGGCATCAACATATCTTGTATAAGACGCAACACTAATGAATGAACATAGTATATAGGATTAATAATATCATCAGTTCACGCACTAACTTGTGATTCACTCTAAAGTAAAAAGATAGTCAAAGGTCAACAAAAATTCCAAAATAATTGGAAGCGATGAAGAAAATGTTGGGATGATTAACTTGAATGAATGAATGAATGAAAGATGGTTGCAAAGAGGAAAAAGAAAAACAGAGAATTAGAGGATAGACATAAAGAAGAACCTGATACGATGTGATTGTTGAGTTGAATGGTGATAGTGTTGTGTTTCAACTTTTTCAATGCAACTGCCAGATGGATCATTTGTTTCCAGAAAACACTGAATCATGAATGCTTTTGTCTTGTGTTTTTTTTATTTTTTATGATGCTTTTGTCTTGTGTTTGTCCATGCAACCTTTCACTTTTTTGGTGGGTCCCAAATCCATTTTCTAGAACTCACTACAATTCTGCTATCGATATTTTTACATGATTTCATAATAGTAATATTGTCATGTTTATAAAAATAAAGTAAAATTATATTCCCGTCCTTAGCTTAATTTTTTGTACAAGTCTAAAACTATTATTATTATTATTCGATTTTCAATGTAATATTAAGTTTTTTCTTCAAATTATAAGCTGTTATTTCTCACTTTATATTAATAAGATTAAACCGAAAAAACTGACAAATTTAAATTTAACTCAGTACAAAATTCATATTCACTTAAATAAACTGATTTGGTAGGTTTTAAATGTTTTTTCATGGTATATGGCCTATCTTTGTTTTAGTTAAATAGACTTTTTGTAAAAAATTAATCTTCTATATTTAAAAAAACAAATCTAATATGATATAAGTTGACATAGAACAGTATGATTTATTTCCGCCCCAAATATGTGATCCTATTAATTGTGATTGAATTGGATTGATTAAATGAATTTTTATGTCAAGTTGTTAATTGGTATTTATACATTATTTTATTTTTTTTAGCAATATTAATACATAATTGTATCTTTATATATTAAACACACCTCAATCTTATGCTGGAAAAGAAACATGCCAAACACAAAGCTAGATGTATTTTTAGGCCTATGAATGGTTTTGATTTACATCACTAGGATTAGACTGAGAACCCATTCTAATTTACATCAAAGTTGAAAAAGCAATGCACATGATGGACAGATCAAGGCAAAATCATCTCACAAACAAATCATACGATAGATTCTTTAAATTTGAGATTATGCCTAAAACAACCCTACAAAATCGGATTGTATGGTGAAGACTAACCTAGGTCATATCTCTAGGTGTGCGGGACAAAACACAACCCTCACACTCAACACGATGGTGCCGAAGGCTACAATGAATACAATCTGAACTTGTCGCAATTAAGGTGGTTGGGGCTGGGGGCAGACAATTAGGCAGAAATTCTAACATTGGTCAATAACATTGATTATATTCATTTTATTGTTGATTTAGATGACCCTAGTGTAAATGAGTAATTAAATTGATAAGTAACATTAGATGTTGAAATTTTAAATTAGATATTATATTTAGATGATCAAGTTCTAAAATTTAATACTATCAATGTCTTACCTCCGTGCATGATTAGGATTAGTTTTATTGTTGATTCTGCGAGTTTCTCTCCTTATGAGCTTGAGAATAAACATAGGGTACTAATCCAATAAAACTATAGCAATTCAAATCCCAAAAGCAAGAACTTTTATTACCTAACTTCTAAGTTTGACAATAAAAACTACACAAATGATTCAACCATTGAAGGTCAAGCATGCAATCAGACCATCAACAACAAACCTGAATTCACATAGCCTATTGTCAGTATGCCAAATTGTATCAGTTACAACTTACAAATGATACAAAATGAAAATCAGGAACATAGTCAAACAAGCAGAAACTAGCATGTTCAAACATTTGTGCCTTCTTACGAAAATCAATTTCACAAATTAAGAACGCATGTCCAAGCACCAGCAGCATATTTGATAAAACCGTGTTGAAGAGAAAAAATAGAGGGAAGATATGCTGAAACCTTGTATCTTGCCTACAAAATATAGAATACATTTTTCTTAATCTCCGTTCCGTTAATAAAGAATGATGAGTTTGAGAAAACTTCAGCCTCAAGCTGTTACCAAAAAAGCGATAAGATTGTCGTAGTAGTAGTAGTAGTAGTAGCAGCCATTAATTCAAGTAAATCACAAGAGAAAAATCAACATCAACAAATAATTGCAATCTATTACTATGAGGGTTTCAAAACAGCGTACATGAATTCAAATAAAGTCGAACAAGTAACTCATCATAAAGAAACTCACTTTCAACGGATTGAAACCAAACTTTCAGCATAATCCTCACAAAAACACCACACTGATTTACTAGCTCGCTCTGCTCTATTATCTCTCAAATTATAGAGAATCGCTCGATCTATTCGAGGAGAGCCTGCCAATATCAGTGTATCACCATTCTTAGAAAGACATAATGGGAACATAAATTGATAATTACTCCAGTCACTATACCTAGCATCTACATGAAGATTCTGAAAACTAATTCTAAGGAATTGGGTCCAAGATTGTTCAACTCCAAATTCCATCATCTGCCATATAATAAAATGAGTTCTCTTGAGATGGTGAGAAAAACAGAGGCAGTCCATCAACACAGCAATAGTTGGTTCAACATATGGGACTTCATCAACACCGCGAGGTAGAAGCAATTGTTTGTATGTCTCTGTACCAAGATCAAGCGAGATAATCACAAATTGCTCAACAGTAATATCATTAGGATAATTATCATAACTCAACTTGTTTCTAATGGCAAACCAGTTAACGGTGCCACTCAAATACACTCCTTTGTTCACACTAGCTAGGTCGCGAGTTACAACATGGTCAAACGGTGTTAAACTTGAAATTTTTCTCCAAATATTATCACCCAAACTGAAAACATGCACCTCTCTAGAAGACAAAACGACGACCTTATAAGTTTTAGTAGAATTATCATACCCAAATGCGAATTTGAGCTTGCTAGGTACACGATACTCGTAAGGTTGGTGGAAAGATCCTATTATTTTAGACATTTTCCTTGTGGCCGGGTTCAAGATATGAAACCAGATGTTTCGAGGTCTAAATAAGGATGAATGGCTGACCAAACAAAGCAACCCATTGCATGAACCAACTACTCGGAAACAATCATTGCCATTCAATTGGTATCGGTAGTAAGGGTTGTTAGCAATTTTAATTGACGGGTTCTCCAATAAATGATTCATGGGAAAGGTTACCACAATGCAACCTGGACCATATTTGACTCCTGCTATGTGCCTATTTCTTCTTGTGGATCGTTGAAGGTGAAGTTCAACGAATGTGGGATCGGAGATGAGGGTGTTCCACAACTTGCACACCTTCTTCCATCGTATGAGAGATTTGACCGGAAGATATGATAGAACTTCCACGATTAGCTCAACGGGTAAGAATGCACATGACATTATAGTGTTGTTGGAGTTCATCGAATTAGCTTGAGAGGTATTCATCAAAAAACTTTGCTGCTGAACCCTAACATATAAGATATAACACTTATTAGCGGACAAAAAACAGATTTCAAAATTAAGTCTAATATATTTTTACGAAAGTATGCATCAAAAAAATATATCTTAATGAAATTAGTGTAACAAAAATAAAAATGTTTGACAACCATTTTTTGGTATACCAGCAACACTCGGTTGATCACCTGCAATGAATTAACCACAGTTTTGACCATGAATTGAATTAATCGGGTGTCGTGCATGTTTAAGAAAAAAGGGTTCGTGGATCGATCAGTACTGTAAGTGGTGTAAATAAATTGAAACTTTTCACTTTGAGAAAAGATGCAAAAAAAAAATTACTTACCGTGAGACTCAAGTTATGTAGCTGAAAGTGTGTTCCACTGAACACAACGAAGACCCGTGGAGGTTGTGGTATGGTTTCAGCATGCGGTGAAATTTGTGTGAAAGGCAAAGCCGCTGAAATTTGGTTTGTTTATGTGTTTGATTGATGGATATGCGCGATATATTTATTTTTTGATATCCTTTTCCTAAAACCAGTTTATTAATTCCTTAATTAAATAGTCAACAAAAAAATATGAGACATTCATAATAATTCTTCAGTTAAATAACAAGATGAAAAAACAATATAATTAGAATTGCATTTAAAATAATCATAACTTTACAACATCTATTTTTAAAAATAAATAAGATTTAGATTTTATCATAAAAAACAGAGCAAGCTTTAGTATACTACATATCTTGGTATTTTACTGTGGAATTTCTGTATTTTAGTAGATTTATGTTACTAAAATAGTATTTTTTTTAAATGTCATAAGGTATATTATTATTGAATCATAGTTAAGAATAAGAAATTTTAAAATTAAATTTTATCATTAAAAAAATTTAACTAAGAATAATAGGGCTTTACCCCAAAGGGAGCCCTTCCAAAAATTCTCGAAAGCCTAAGCAAAACTTAGGTCTGAGGGGGTTTAGAAATAGTTTTCAACCAGCAATAGACGCACCTCGGTTAGAACCTCATTAGCTGCGTCATTGCCCCAAGCGCAAAGATGCTTTATTCTTTAACTGACACTTCTTCAAATAACATCTTCCATCATGTTTAGTTATAGATTTAGACGATGTGGGACTTTATTGCTCAATACATTACCTCTCACACCACAGGAAGTTGCTGCAGATTTCTCAGACTTTCTTTCACAATACAGCCAGCACTATGTCCCAACACCATTAACCCAAGACAAGACACTCTTTCTATATTTCATATTACTTCCACCCCATCCTAATACCCCTCATAGCATGCGCTCCCCTTCCCCTGCAATCTCATAGAATAGAACCTTCAGCAGCATTTGAACTAAAGAGCATCTTCACCACTCATTCATTTCCTCTAATCTTCTAATACCGAGACCTCCAATATGCTTTGGTCTAGTCACCATATTCCGATTCACTGCATGCACAATGTCTTCACCACTATTATGTGTGGATTAACTATATAAAACTCTATATTTGTTGTATCTTCTGGCTACGCGGGCTACCAATATCTACTTCAATCAGTATGCTTTATGTTTATCTACATTATTTTTTTTGACGAAGTTAATCTAATATAAACTGCTGACCAAAGTGTGGCGTAAACAATATATTATCAAAACTTTAGACTAATGATGTATACATTATATATACCGAGGAGGCAGACGAACGACGATTTGAGAGCGTTTAACTTGGTGTTGCTGGAATATGGTATTGGCAAGTAAGTACTACAGCAGATGAATGGGACTATCAATGACGACATGAGAGGAAGCTCTAATTGGTGGAAAGACGTTTGTCTAGTAAATAAAGGGCCATGAAAATTCCTAATAAATTTGGATGTGGTGCAGATGTAGAAGACACAAAATAAACAGATGGTGTTGGTGTCCATTTGAATTGGACAGTGTTGTCATACGATGTAAAGACTATCTTGTTCAATAAATTTCACTTTTATTAAGAAAAAAAACTGCTACTATCTCAACATTAAGCAAAATAAAGCATATGTTTTGTCTTATGAACCAAAGTCATTATGAACTGAATTCGCTTTGGATGGAAACTGCAATATTTCATACATCGCATGATTTGTAATCTGAACCAATGAACAGTTTTTGCACCAACGGTGTCCACCTTGTAGATTAAGGATTATGAATCTCTGCTGTTAAAAATAAACTGCAGAAGCCCTTAATGTAACCATAAACTTTTACAAATATATTTTCTCTACGAGCTTTAAATCCATGGATTAATAGCAACACAAATGCAGCTTCTTTTATTTTCTTTTTTTGTCAAGTAGCCTAGTGGTTAGAAATTCATTTCTTTTATGTCCTTTTATGCAAGGCTTCCCTTATCTTTCCAAGAAAAGACATTTTTATGGTTGTTTCTGTATACGTCTTAAGCAAACAATTTTTCAGACTGATATACATTGCAAGTTGCAAGTGAAGTGTTGCAATAATCTATCCATCAATATATCTTTTAAAGAGTCAAAGACTAAATATGAAAGCGGAAATTGAAGCAATTAAACAAGTCAGAGTACAATTCCACCAACTAAATGAGACAAAAAGTTCAGACCTACAGAGGAATAAATACATGCTCCGACTGATATCATCAGAATAACATCAACACCTAAATGAGTATCACTGTAGAACCTGCACTCTCTTCCTGCAGATACAGATTCTTTTCCTTAACCACAGCAAGCCGATTTTTGTGCAGCTTGACCACCATTGGCTGCATGATCTTGTAGGTTAATCTTGATAGTCAGGAGCTGATTCACCATAGAAGAAAATATAATCATTGAGAAACAAGCCAACAAGAAAGAATCAACACAGTACGTACTTATTCTGTAAGTTGGCAGAATATGTGCTTGAACTGGAAGAAGGGATACAGAACAGAGAACACAAACTGGACCCTTCTTTAATTTCATATTTGAAAGTTGAAACTATGAATTAATTGGACCCTACTTTTGAGAAGACTTTTAAATACAAATTTACATTTAGAGAGAGATTAGAATTGAGTAGCAACTGATACCAATTAAAGTTATTTATTCTGATGCAAAAATAATGACCACATCGAAGCTAAAAGCACAATATTGTCCTACTTGTTAGGAGCCGCGTAACGACTATAGATTATCAAGAAACAATCGAACACGCATACCTAAACTTCTCATATGCTTCCTGAGAATGGCCTCTTTTATGAGACACCTATGGATTTCGACAAATTTCTACGTTAACCATATTTGAAATTATCTACTTCCCATACTTCTAGAGTAGGCCTTGGTATAAGGGGGCCTATGAGAAAGGTTATAAAATTCTGCCTACACCCCCAAGCCTCAAATCTTCCAAATAGTTTCAACCTTAAGTCCTGCCCACCCTGCTCTCAAAATTTATCACACTCCTCTATATTGAATTCATTCCAACGCACTACCATGCATGTAAGCATTCCATTATGCTGCAGTTGAATTAATAACCAGTCACTGCCCAGTTGAATTCTTAAACAACACTGTGGCGAACGATAATCACTTCAGCAGAAATAAAAACTATTAAAAATGCAGTCCAAAAATACCAAAACCATCCTGCTGGCCATTTAATCTTCAATAAATGAGCCAAACAATCTTCAACTTTCTTTACTATTCCTCAATAATGTTAATAAATGAGCTAAATCTAAATGATTTTTGCTGTTATCCAATATTCAAATTAGTGAAAACAGGGTTGGCCGTGCCTGTTGTAGTCGAGAGTTAGAACGGAGAGCCATAATGGATTCCATCGCTTGGAGCTGGGAAGACATCTCAAAGGTAGGGTTGTAGAGTGGATTTGATGGAGGCAGAGCGGAATAGGGTTCGCAGAGTGTTATTTGACGATGAGAGGGTTTGTCTGTGTATTTGATTTTTAAAGCATGAGCCTGGTTCGCTACATATTTTAGAATCTGATTTTGAATTTATATCCATTTACTAATTTTAATTAAAAAAATTAAACTAAAATTGTAGGACTTTACCCCAAAGGGAGTCCTTCCAGAAATTCTCAAAGGCCTAAGCAAAACTTAGGCCTAAGAGGGGGTTTGGAAATAGTTTTCAACCAGCAATAGACGCGCCTCGGTTAGAACCTCATTAGCTGCGTCATTGCCCCAAGCGCAAAGATGCTTTGATCAGTCCCTGACACTTCTTTAAATAACAACTTCCATCAGGTTTAGTTGTAGATTTAGACGATGTGGGACTTTTATTGCTCAAGACATTACCTTTCACACAGGAGAAGTTGGTGCAGATTTCTGAGGCTTCCGTCCAAACATTGAGGACATGGATGAATTGGGAGGATGTCCTCCGTGTAATCAATTTCTGCATAATTATAACTTTCAAAAATTATAATCCTTAGCTAGGAAAAAATCCATCTTCTCTAAGCAATAAAATACCGTGGCTAGCTAGCACCTGTTTATATGGAGAAGAAATGAGTTGCTAATAGTGATAGTCAAGTTGAAGTGTAGAACTAGAATACTAGATACACATACTGATAGCTTTTCAGCCAACTATCTCTCAGCTACTAGTGGTTCGTATCATTCACCACGAATAAATTCATTAACCCAGGAAAAGCCATGTTCATTAGAAAAATAAATGTGAATAAAATTCGAGACAGAAGCATGACAAAGTTCTCTTGAATCTCTTGACAGTGATATATTGCTACTATAGAACTAAGCCTCATTCAATTTAAAACTGTCACTAATTTTAATATTGAAGGTGAAATGGTCTCTGTTTCCTTTCCTTGATAATGATTTAACCTTCAGCAAGGTTGATGTGCCCATGCTTAATCAACAACAAGTGTGATGGAATGTTGGTCTTGTTGTTCTCCCGGATGAATAAGTTCATTTTCTCATCCCAAAAATGCAAAGTTTTAGTTGATAATTTGTTCAAGAAACACATTAATGATTCTGTAGTTGGAAGCATTCTTAAAAATTCTAAGATAATTTCGCATAGTTGTTCACACCCCTGATTATAGGATTAAGTTCATTTTGGAAGGAAAATCGATATGGTTTCTCATTCTTAGCATTTAGCGAAGACATTTACATTACATCTTAGTCCCTTTTTCTATTATGTGACTCCTACTTTTCTTGTACTTTGATTATGAATAAAAAAAATCATTTTTTATTCAAAACTCAAGTGACATTTGTTTAATACAAGAGTAACATTTTTTTATTGTTGTCAACCAGCCTTTTGGCTAAAAATTCATCTCTTAGGGAATAAGTGGCCTCTTTCATATATAACGTAATTTTCCTAGCAACTGAATTAAGATCACGAGTACTAAGAGTGACATTTTTAATATGCTAAATAATATATAACATATAAATGTTATATTTAAATTAAAATCGGACATAGCCCTTCTCTTTTTTTGTGGTTAAGTAGCTATTGGTTAGAAATTCTTCCTTAAGATGAATAAATGAGAAATTTGAACCCTGCATTACCCGATGTTTCATTTTATTTTATATATTTATTTTTTTTTGACAAATTTATTTGTTTATTTATTGAAAAAATGCATGTTATTTTAAATACATAACCCGGCATTTTATTTTATCCATCTCAACATTAACTAAAATAAAACATAAGTATTCCCTGGTCATGTATACGACGACGCATCAACTTTTGGCACGACAAATAAAAACCAGACACATTTCATTTAAATTAAAGAGATATAAAAATCTGAGCCAATGAACTGTTTCAGCACCAACTGCATTTCATCTCATAAATAAAGGTGTCTTTGGATTAACGGTATAAAATGAAATAAAATGTACCGACATCTAACTATCTTTTAAAATCTAATTAGTTCGGTATATTTCATTCCATCTTATACCACAAATCTAAACATTTATGAAGTATTATGATCCTCTGCTGCTAGAAATAAACCGGAAGCCCTTGAAATTTACTTATAGTGATTATAAGATACTGTAAAATGTTTTCTTTACGGGATTTAAACCCAGGACTTTATCCAAGGCTCCATTCACAAAGGAAAAAGCAACCAAACTATGTACTTATTCTGCATTCCATTTTCATAGTTTTCTTTACCAAATGCGAGCTCTTTATGGAAGGCTTTCCGTTTCTATCATGTAAAAACATTCTTATGGTTGTTTCTATATTCTTAAGCAAATAGAATTTTGTGACTGGTATACTTTGCAAGTGGAGTGTTGCCATAATCTATTTGTCAAGATATCTTTTAAGAGTTAGAGACTACCTATAAAAGACGAAATTGAAGCAATTAAACATGTCAGCACAAATTCCACCAATTACATGAGAAAAAACTTTAAAATATAAATTTTAAAACACGACATGTGAAGTTGGAAGATAAAGAGGAAACAAATACATGCTCTCCCACTAATATTGTCATCAGAATAACATTAGCACCCAAATGAGTGCTACCGGGAACCTGCGCCCTCTTACTGCAGATACTGGTTCTTTTCATTAACCGCAGCAAGCTGATTTTTGTGCAGCCTGACCACCATTGGCTGCCTGATCTTGTTGGTTAATCTTGATACTCTGGGGCTGAACCACCATAGAAGAAAATATCATCATTGAGAAACAAGCCAAACAAGAAAGAAGCAACAAAACTATGTACTTATTCTGTAAGTTAGCAGAGTAAGTAATTGTTGGCAAATTCTTACTTATAGAAGAAAAAGAAATAATAGAGAGGAGAGAAGGCTCCATTCATGCATAAACTTCCACTTCTCAGGACTACAAAAATGAAGATAGGAAAGAGTCAACAAGGTACCTCAGTACTAGAAACGGTGTCTGCAAGCCTTTGCTTGATATCTCTTGCTATTGAAAAGAAAACTTCCTCCACATTCATGTTTGTTTTTGCACTCTGCATGTGTTCCTCAAAATAAGTATATAGAAATCATATAATGTAAACAAAATGTGAATATCAAGCATATTGCAACTCACAGTTTCAAAGAACTTGATACCATACTCATCAGCAAGAGCTTGACCTTTGGAGGTAGGTACAGCCTAGAGAAAAACAAACACCTTATGTTTGTATTGAAGGAAAATATAACACAAAAACAACACAAACAGACAGATATTACTAAATCTCAGATCCGTAAGTAAATATGGTATGGGCACAGAGTCAATCATACAACAACTGCTTTGTCAACTAACTAACCCCATACTCCAAACAGCTAAGATGTCAAGTAAAAGTAGAAAGGGCCCCGAGATGGACATACCCGTTTACTTTCATCCATATCAGCCTTGTTTCCCACAAGTATCTTGTTTACATTGTCAGAAGCGTGTTGTTCAATATTGCGAATCCAATTCCTAATATCTGAATAGAAAGAAGCGAGCTACATCAAAAGGCAGGAAGAATAAACAATGGAAGCTTAATCATAAACAATAAAATAAAAAAAACAGATCATTTGATTGTCTGCCTAGTTAAATGTGAATCAGAGTATTAGAGGTCAAAAGGAACAAGAATGGATGGGGAAATAAGAAGGAAATACAATTTACTAGGAGAAATGAAATTTTCAGACATTAGTGCATAATAAATACATCAAAATGAATTGTCTTTAAGCAGAAAATAAGACTAGGGAAAGGAGGGTACTGTTGAATGAAGCTTCATCAGTAACATCGTAAACCAGCAAGATACCCATGGCTCCACGATAATAAGCTGCAATGCAACAGAATATAACATTTTAAGACATGTTCCTTGCATCAAATAAATTGAGCAAGCAATAGAAGTAGGAAACCAGGTGGACAAAAATTGTTGATAATGCTTATATAACTAATTCTGTTTATATAATACTTCTATTAACTTCTACAGGAATGTGGGTAAACATGTAAGCCTATTTATTACGAGTTCCCAGCGTATGGGACCAAGTGGACAACTATCAATTTTGAATTCATGAACAAGTTTGCACAAGACAAAACACATACCTGTAGTAATAGTTCGGAATCTCTCCTGACCAGCTGTATCCCAGATTTGCAACTTAATGCGTTTGCCATCAAGTTCAATGGTTCTTATCTTGAAATCAATGCTGCCATACATTTTTATAATAAGATTTTATTTTCAGAAAAAATATAGATATATGTCTGGTTGAGTACAATTACATATGTTTTTATGATGAAGGAAATTCGGTACCAACGTTGAGAAAGTTTTTATATTTAAATATGAGATTTAGTACGTATTATATATCAAATGAACTCTACAGGGCCCGAGCTTGTTGTATTTCTAAAACATATTGAAAGAGAAAGAAACTCCTATAAGAAGTGTACATATACTAACCCAATGGTGGTGATAAAACTGGTTGTGAAGGAGCCATCAGAAAATCTCAAAAGCAAACAACTCTTCCCCACACCTGCAAATAGTTGAGTCAGAAAAGTACAAATAAACATAAAAATAAAAGGACAAATGTTTTTAACTATAAAAAAAATTAAACCAAACAAGATACAATGCCATCAAATTGTGGCGGTAAACCAATTGTGATTGGCACAAAGGGTTAGACTTTCCACTCACACCAGTTGTGACATGAGTTCAAGTCCGAAATTATGAAATTGGTAGGTTACATATAAAATCCACTATAAATCCTCAACGAGGTTGGTGGGTCTCATTCCATAAGAAAAAAAAATAGCCGTGTTGCCATGGCATGCTAACGGATGGCCATACAAGGTTGGTGGGTCTCATAAGGTTATGATGTTGAGAATTTTGAAGGAAAAGCCATGGCAACTGCCATTCTCGTGGAAATTGCAGGTAGAAAGCCAACAAACAGGGTATCTTGTACCATTCAGAACAGTGGCCTCGGATGAAAGCTTCCATTTCCAGGGAGTTAACATCTTTTTCCTTTTGTTTTTGTCTTTTCCAGCAACATCTCCTCTAAGATAGTAATATAACATCTCTATTACCCGGAAATGTATTAACATTTCCAAGTAATATCCTATCTAAATGCCACAAGCCATACTTAACAAATTTGATTCTTAAGAAATTTTGGTCTTCAATTTGATGTGTAGACTATAAGATTACATAACTATTAACATTAATTAAATTTATGGTAAAGATAATTAATATTCCGCATATGAATTGATAAATAATGGATAACATGAAGATCTGGAAGATAATGAAATGAAAAAACGAACCACTGTCGCCGATAAGAAGAAGCTTGATGAGGTAATCGTAATCGGCACGAGCTCTTGCAGGTGCTGCTGCCATCGTTCAAAACTCAACACTCAAAGCAGATCGGAATCCAAATAGTTAGAAGCTATTCGTTGTTGGCGACATGGAATTGAATTCAAAGAAAGAGATCACAATCTAAACGTAATGTGATTATTGTAACGTTACGCCAACACTTTTTGTAGATTCATACTCCTGCACACACCAGATTCGGCCCCACCCCTCTTCAAGTCTCTTTTATTGGACCATTTAGCAAGAAATCTTAAATAGATTTACATGTCATTTATTTATAATTTTAAAATAATCTATTAACAACTCAATCACTCTTCCTTCAAATTAAAAAAAGTCTTTAAATACATCCACTAATATGTATTTCAACATGTCTATTTAGATCAAGTGATTAAAAAGAAATTGAAAAAAGAAAGAATCACGTTAACTTGAGATAGTATGATCAACTTTTATTTACTTTATTTTTTATTTTAATCGTGGGACTTATATAATTGATGGTAAGTAATAGATATTTATTTTTTTCTTCCTCCGGTGGAGATCCTTGATAGGTTGAGGTCGTTGTTAGAAAAATGACTTCTTATTGGAGATGCTCTTGGAACTCCATTCGTCTCTTAATATAATGGTTTGTTTGATTTGCTAAACAGTATGTATGAAACGGAACAACACAGCACAAACCAAGACATAACACACAACAAACTTTTAGGTATTGAATTTTTTTGGTTTTATATGATTTTTGGTAGAAAAAATCTATTTTTGTATTTTAGATAACTTGTAAGTGGGACAAAAAGTTGTATTGTCGTTTAGTGATAGACAAAAATTTATGTTTTTGTCATGTCCATTGCCTCTAGTTTGTACAGTTTCATAATATGTTTTACAAATCAAACATTGTACAACTAAAGTTGTCTTGTCATATCATTCATTTTGAACAAATCAAACGCGCTCTAAATAAGTACCTATTGCAATCGTCAAAAATAAGTATCTATCATCTTTTTCACTTTATCTTTTTCGCTCTAATTAAGAAAAGTTGATAACATAGTATTTCTAGGACATTTTTTTAAAGATTTTAAACTCTTTAAAAAATTCAAATACTACAATGTCTAATACATTGCAAATGCAATTTTTCATAGATATTTACCATTTAAGATTTTTAAGATTTTTAAAGAGTGCTTCTGATGCATTTGTTAATATTTCCCTTATTAAATTAGTCCAAGATAAATTGATAGTATTAATAAATGATATATTTAAAGAAAAAAATGCATCTATAAATTTGTATACAATCTTATTTAAGTAAAAATATATTTATTTTTTAAAATTGTCTTATAACTAGAGATAGATAAATTATCATTTTTTTATTTTATTTTGATTGATACTTTTTTTAAGATAACAATGGATTTGATTTTATTAAGTAATCTACAATAAAAATTCACCCTTGAAATAAATACATGGTTCTTTCAAAAAAAATATATATATGATGAATTTGATATTCAAACTCCAACATATTTGTATATCGTAATATTTAAACTAACTAAGTTATACTCGCCAGACGATAATAATGGATTTTTATTCATACACCCATCATTGATATAATTCATGATTAAAACATCTCACCCTAGATTTAAGCCAATTTTGCCTCAAAAGTTGAATGTTCCAGAGGACCGCTCAAATTGACAAGTTGTATTATCATTGAGCTTTTGTTTCAACGGGATTCAAACTCAGATTCTTTCAAACAATTCCTTGGTAACTGAAGTTCATCAATCACTTAAGTTCAACCATTTGGTTACAAGATGACAGCTTCATAATTAAAAGTAAAAACAAACCACAGAGATATACATATATGCATTACATAATTCCTTCTGAACTGGAAGTAAAATAATCATGGGCATTAAGTTCCTCAATGTATTTTCTTGCAGGAAGAAAATAGTAAAAATATGCAACCAAGAAACAAGCTCCAAAATATGATGTAATAACATTTATATGCCAATCACCGGAAATATTTCCAGTAAACTATCTTAAGAGGTGGCTATATTAATAGCTTTGATTGATTCAATTTGATTTCACACGAACATAAGCCCAAGCAACACACTCGAAGTTATTCACAGCTAGTCATAATCGATAGAAGTTGCAACAAAATATCAACCTGCCAAATTGTAGTCCTCTGCTTGCTGGTATATATTGTAATTCCCAGATACTTCCATTTTTCCAGTTAGATAGTCATTCCCTGAAAAATAAAAGGCTACAATGGTGAGAGGCTACTGTGAGAAATAGAAAAAGGCTAGTAAAACATTTTTTTGGACACGCAAGACATTCTTTGTATGTAAAATGTTAAAACACAAATTATCATTTTTTTTTTTTGAGGAAATTACAAAACAAATAAATCAAATTTTGTTTCAAAGAATATGTTCAAAGGTCTTTCTAAAAGAGTGTATAATTGGTATTCTCATTGAATATAATCCTCATCAAATCTTCAGATTAGTATTCCAAGGTTAATGTCTATTTGTCATATAATATCAAGATATCCAAAATAAACCCCTAAATTTGTACACTTCTTGGTAGAACTAGTTTAAGATTTTTCCGAAGAATTTCAACTAGAGTCTTTCTAAGGTCAATTTAACTACAATATAAGGTCATAAGAAAAATATAGCCAATGAAAAGACAAATGAAGGAAGAAAGCACAAAATGTTACATACTTGAGTTTGATAGCACTTCATCATAAAGAGACATGCCACTCAAATTTCTTGTGGATCTTATACTGCCATCCGATGGAAAAACGGAATATGTTTTATTAGAATCATGATTCAAGTACTGCAATTCGGAGCATTTTTCTTGGTTCTGGAAGCACAAATTTTCATCCCCTAGAGCAGCATTTTGTTGAGAATGAAATTCCTCTGGTTTTGTCTTCTTATCCTTGGAATCAACCTCAGTCTCTACCTCTGATTCAGTGTTACTAGTTCCCCCATTTTGCATTTTTCTTTTCGATCTTGCACGCCTATTTTGGAACCAATTATAAACATTTGTTTCAGAAATTTGACCATGCTGGCTGAGTTCAGTAGCAATCTCCTTGATTTTTTCTTTGCTTGGAGTTCCATTTCCCTGATCGAATATACGCTCAAGAATCTGGAGCTGAACCGGTGTAGGAGTCCACCTCTGTCTGGATGTGATTTTGTGACCAGCTGTCATCAATGAGTCGCAGTATAAATTCCCCAG
>Ga0099826_10000319_pt1 | contig 21792 bp, 12 predicted proteins | sample Mtrugardesep15_FD_76830 | JGI IMG/M metagenome (GOLD analysis project Ga0099826, IMG submission 76830) | Root nodule microbial communities of legume samples collected from California, USA - M. trunc garden sep15 | ecosystem: Host-associated > Plants > Roots > Nodule | place: USA: California... | reverse complement strand
TTTTTTTTTTTTTTTTTGATCAATATATAATAATTGAATTATCGCTTTTGATTATGGAATAATGTATTTTTTCCTTATACGACTAGTGTTTTTTTTTACTAAAAAAAAAGAGAGTATATGCATGTTATTTGAGCTTGTATCAATTTAAATTGTATTTACTTTTTCCTTTTCAATAATAGCATAACATAATAGATTGAGGTAAAATGGAAAGATGTGAATTAAAATCAAATTACTATTCAATTGTTTGAATTATTTTACAATAAAATAAAATAGAGGAAAAGACTTGGTCTTTCTCATGATGTACAAATTGAAAGGAAGCAAAAAAAGTTTAGTATTACTGTATTAGACGGAATGAAATGCAATTCCTTCTTATTATTATTTATTTACCATGATATTGGTGTGAAGTTTCCACCTTATTTATCAATGACTTTTCAACCAAGTTTTTTCCATACACATGAGTTATTAATTAAACCCTTAACTATGTGCTTAAAGGACATAAGTCCCTTATCACTTGGATCAATATATTGTTGGTCATTTCCTTATTCAATTCAACTTAAACAATATAATCTTTAATTCCACTTTATTTTATTAAAAATAATGAATGATCTTTGACTCTAAATTCATTGTTCTAAAGGTGTTAGATAAAAGAGAAATGATATTTGTATAACTATTTTGTGACAATTTTCTCTCTCAAACTCAGTTATATTTTTACTTCATCTCTCTTTGTTGTTTTGGTTTATGTGTTAATACATACTTATCTTTGTAAATTTATGATTGTCTCAAAATATTGTCATACAAATGGTTGTTCAAATAACACACCTCTAAATAAAATCGGAAGAAAGGAAAATGAACAACAATCAAAGTTTGATTTTAAGACGCATATAGAGGGCTTCTTCTAAATTACAACGTTAATCACATTGGTTGGTGGGTCACCATTTTTTCAAGTTTAGAATCGTTCCCTTTGTATTTGTACTACTAGTATTATGTAGATGATTATAATGTCACGGTTCACAGTCAGCAATCGTATGTTTTAAAATAAAATAAAAATGATGGCGCGACTTCAAAAATAAATAACAATATCTCTTGAACCTACATTGTTTATAATTGTTGATTATTCATTGTTTAAAGTTGTTGATTTGGATGCAACAACTTAGACTTTTGTCTTTTACTGCTAGTAGTTAGTTAATTTTGAAATAATGTTTGTTTCTACATGCTTTTTTTCTTAATAAGAATATATTATTATTATTATTATTATTAATGGACTGAGGGAAGGGAAGTCCCTCTGTATTTGAAATTTGTGATAGAATGTATTTTTGGTGTAACAGAACAAACTATATGGTACCTAACATGATACGATAGAACATAGTTGTTCCCATCTCGACCAAAACATTAAAACGAACCGTATGGACCCATACAAGTTTGAAAGCTAAAACATAATTATAAAAAAGATTTTGAACGTGTTAAATTAAATAAACGAAATTTTGAAGATTTGAAAAAATTTCATTTATTGACATTTGGTCGCTTCTGGCTTGGAGGATCTAGATTACGCACATTCACACATTTGACCAGGAAAGTTGGGATTTACACATTGACGCAGTTGAGACATTGGTAGTTGTTTAATCAAAATCAGACGGTCTAAATTTAAATTTGGTGTTTTGAATTTTAAAACATCATATTTATGTGTATTTTTTTGGACAGTTTGATCTTGATGTCCTGATGTGATGACTGCAAATAGATTCTTCTTCTTCCAAGTCGTTAGTGCAGTTGGTAGGCTGATGCAATTTGGAAATAACTTATATTTTTTACCCTCAAATTAAACCATGCTTGCTTTACCAAATTTAGGTTCATACTTCTCTCTGTCTTCTCTTGTTTGTCGTTTTATTCCTTTTGCATTTGTTCCACATTTTTCCCACTTATAATACCATCACCGATTGACCATCCTATTCTTTTTTAATTATTATCCCTTCTTGTCTTTGTCACCTTTTGTTACATCCAATGGATCATGCCATTTTCAACGGGATTTTTTTTATCATATTTCATAGTCAATTTATATAACAGAAACGATATTCTTATGTCTCAACCATGGTAGTTCTGTTTTTTCATTCATCAAAGAAAAGAAATATAGCCGAAAAAGACAATAATGACAGTGAAAGAGAGATGTGTTTTGGTGGGAATTAGAATTGATAAGCATAGCAGCAGACAGCTCCTCAACTGGGCTATAGCCAAAGTTGCTCAACCTGGTGATTCTGTTATTGCAATCCATGTTGTTACCACTCCAGGTACCCAACTTTAATCTAGTACATATTATCATATCTTATTTATTTTTTTCTGAAACTTACTATTTACTTGTGACTTGTATGAAAATATTTATATAGGTCATGTTTCTGAAAGCAAGGCCTTGGTAGATGATTATTTAGAGGTTTATCAAGGGCTGTGTGATGCGAAAAAGGTAAGCAAGCACACATGTAGTAGTGTTATCATTTATTATGCACCTAACTGTCCTTTTCTTATTCATTCATTACTAAGTAGTTAAATTAAATGCCACTAGCATCAATTATTTATTTGGCCTCATTGAATTTCAGGTTAGTCTCTCCGGTCATATCTTCACAGGAACAACTTTTAGAAATATTCTCATCAGAGAAGCAAAAAACCGTGCTGCTATTGCTCTAGTGGTAGGGTATGTGGATTTAATTTACCTTCATTCTTTTCTTCTGTCCTTTTCTTTTCTTCTGATTATTCTATAACATGTTTCATTTTCAGGGGCGGAGCTTCCACGGCTAAATATTGCGCCAAACGAGTACCAGGCAGCACCAATGTTATCGGTATTCAGGGTGCACGAATTGTGTTCCAAAGGTGCACAGATAATAAACAACTAATAGGTTTGGTTAATTTAGTATATAATATTATATTATATCACATTCATGCACGTGTGTCTTGTTTTTATATTATAGGGAACGTGTTTTAGTTTTCTTTTTGCTCTCAAAGGAAATCTACTATAGCAAATTTGTTTCCAACTATGAATATATATGATTATGCTAGGTGGCATTATAGAGGATCCTAGACCGAGTCTTATCAGCACGGTGGTCCAGTCTGCATTTGGCACTGACCACTCAGAGAATGAGAATGAGAAATCGAGAAGCCAAGAAGATGACAGAAAATGGGAGGAAGAAACATTTAAAGAAGAGATGAAAGTATCATCGAGATTATCAACATCGCAGAAGCTAGGTTGGCCACTTCTCCGCGGGATGCATACAGAAATCTCAAGGGACATGTCTGTTGTACAATGGGTAATGAACTTACCGGATCGCTCAACACACAAATATAATAACAATCGACACAGTTCATCTCAAATTGAGGGCCAGAGCTATAAAAATGTAATTAGTTTCAGTAGCTGCAAGTGGTTTATCTTTGAGGTTCTCAACTCTTGCACTAGTCAATTCTCTTCAGGTCGGACTCAGAACATCACTGCTGATAATTAATTAGTACTAGTTTACCATACATGAAGAAAGTTCTTATTTATGAATTCTCAATTTTACTGTTTTTAATTGCATTATTATTACAGAAAATGTGATTGGAATGGGAGGGAGCAATCGCGTGTACAGAGGAACCCTCCCCGATGGGAAGCCGGTGGCCATCAAAGTTATGCAGTCATCAAAAGAAGCTTTCAAAGATTTTGCACTTGAAGTTGAAATAATGTCCTCATTGAACCACCCACGCATCGCTCCTCTGCTAGGGATTTGCATTAGAGATGAGACTTTGATATCTGTTTATGATTATTTCCCCCAAGGAACCTTAGACCAAAATCTACGCGGTTAGTCCTCCTAATATTTCTTCTCTTTTCACTTATCACTCTAACAACTAGCCAGTACACACTAAATGCTTTTCTGATAAAAATGGAAGTTACAAAATTGAATGTAATTAATTAAAAATAAAATTAGTATATATACACTAGAAAGTGGATATGATATATTATTTATTGATGAAATTGGAAATAATGGATATAGGTAAGAACAAGGATGAATCTATGTTAACATGGGAAGACAGATTTAAGGTAGCTGTTGGGATTGGTGAAGCACTGAATTACCTGCACAAGCACAATCAAACCTCCAAGCCTATTATACATAGAGACGTCAAGTCTTCCAACATTCTTCTTTCCGAAGGGTTTGAGCCACATGTAATCATAACTTTGATACTATTAACTAGAATTGTTAATTAATATCATTTTATGTTTGAAATTTTTGATTGTGATGTGACATGTACACATTCGTTATTATTTTCTTCATTCATGTGACATACAGTTATCTGATTTTGGACTTGCCATGTGGGGACCGACAACTTCATCTTTTGTAATACAAGACGATGTAGTTGGAACTTTTGGTTATCTTGCACCTGAATACTTCATGTATGGAAAGGTTAGTGACAAGATAGATGTTTATGCCTTTGGTGTGGTGCTACTTGAACTTATATCAGGAAGGGAACCAATTGACTCCAAAACTTGTGAAGGACACGAAATCAGTTTGGTCACATGGGCAAAACCAATTTTAGAGAGTGGGGATGTAAAAAGCTTATTGGATCCAAAGTTGCAAGGGAAATTTGATGTAGCACAAATGCACAGAATGGTTCTTGCAGCATCTCTGTGCATTACACGAGCTGCGCGACTTCGTCCTAATATGAATCAGGTGATAATACCAATAGCAATGACTCTCTCAAGTTATTAAATTTTATAGTAGAATTTCAGATTTATTGATCTATTTTTTAAAAATGCTTAGTTTCTGAGGTATATGATATCATTTCCATTATGTGCAGATACTGAAGATCTTAAACGGATGTGATGAGAAAGTCGAAAACATGTTTAAATATCAGGAGAGTGATCATGATTATTCTGAAAATCAAGAAAATCTTGATGATGAAGTCTATCCAAATTCAAGTGCAGAATCGCACCTTAGCCTTGCATTACTTGATGTTGACAACGATACTGCATCATCTTATAGTAGTATCAGCATTAATGAATATTTGAAAGAACATTGGAGCCGATCATCTAGTTTCGATTAGCTTCTTCCAATTTTATGATCCTATGTTAGCGGGTGGCAGTTTGTAAATTATGGATGGATATAGTTAAATAAAAAATCTACCCCCATAATCCATTAAGAATGTTTGGAAGATTTAGAGAGACATTGTTTCTATTTGAAGTTTCTTTTCAATAATATAAAGGTTTTACCTTTTTTTGTGGAGTGGGATGAACCGATAACCTAGGATGAACCTATAACCCAAACTGTGTGACTTGGAAAATTCATACAAATGGCCAGCATCAGTTGGTAATCTTTGCAGCCGATCTAAATCAATTGTTGAGATTGTTTAAAACCGACTTAGTAAATGTGTAATTTAAACCATTTATTTCAAATCAATGGATGAGATTGTTTAAGTTGTGTAAATATGTGTTATTATTATGACAGAGAATCAAAATCCTAAAATCAAACCATTAAAATATCGAGTTTTCGATTTGTCCAAGTCACAATTCTATCATTGACTCTGATGTCCAATTACTAGGCCAACACTTTTTTGTTTTAAAAAAAGTCTTTAAACAACCATATGCAAAATAACATCGCCTTATAAATTGATGGTTTGTTTGTTAGGGGTGTAAAGTTATAACAATATGCAAAGATCGATATTGAACTAAATTATGGTCGCTATATCAACAACATATAAGGGACTGTGGTGAAATTTTGAGTTGAAATTGTCATCTGTTATTTTATGAAAGATGATGCATGCATGCATGTAACCATCATAAAAAAGAGTTAAACTAAAAGAATTAAACTGTGACACTGACATGGACTCATTGATAACACTGACATATAATGAACTTGATAGCTAGCACAGTACATGTTCCTGGCGAGAGTGATGATTTTGATCCTCAACGTTGATTTACCCTCGCCTAAATGATGCCAAGAAATCTTCCATCTGATTGAACACTATGTAATTTCTTGTTAAAATGGTACAACGTAAGGCAAAGCATATATGTCAACATGAGGCAAATAACAAGCAAGTGGTTGGATTCCATGATAGATACCTGCAGTGCTACTACTGCAGACATGTTTGGAATGATTCTTTCTAGCAAGCCAGTCTTGTTCATCTTCAAAGTCATTTGGAGCCATTTGCAACGGAAGAGGGACCCAATTCAGAGTCAACTTTGTATATTCTTCTAAGACTATCTCCATTTTTATCCAAGCTCCTCCATTGAAGGATCGTCATGCTTTTAGACTCCAGAATATCATGTTTCATTCCTTTTCCTCCTCCTCCTCCTCCTCTCTTCATCATCATCATCATCCTGGCACCTTTTCCTCTCTCTTTTTTCCTTCCTTTTCTTAGAGTACTCCACACTTTTCCCATGGAGCTTCAAAAACGGACAACCTACGTTTCAGGTCCAGATGGGGGCCAAACAAATTTTTTATAGGGGGTGTATATAGGAAAGTTGTTGATATAGGTGGGGTGTTTATATGAAATCGTACTAGTTGCCCTAAATCGAAATCCTTATTTTGGCCCAACTCTTAAAACACAGAAGGAAAAAAAAAAAAACTATTACTTTTCCATCCTATCCATTTGTCACTCACCCTATTTTTTTACGAAAATGTCCATGAGGTTTACGGATTTTAAAATCTGAAAGGATTTTTCACCAATTCGAATTTTATAATCTGAAATATGCTTATGTATAATCAGTAATCAGAATCTCTCACATTTCAGCGATTTTGATTTTGCTTTTAAAAACAACCAAAATACAAAGTAAAAAATGCTAAAAAAAAACTTACAAATAAAATCATAAAAATACCACAAAAAGTTCTAAAAATCAAATAAAACTAATGCAGATTTTTTCAAATTTTTGAGAATATGAAAAATAAAAAATGGGTCCAAACGATGGAAAGTTCTTTCTATGGGAGTCTTGATCCTTGGTTTTTTTTTAAAAATTTTCTGGGGAAGTTTTCGGAACAATAAGATCAATTAACCTGAAAATTGAATTTTTGACTAAGAACAGCTAATAACCTAAAACAAAAGGATGAGAGGTAGGAAGATTAATAAGGTCCTTAAACTGGTTATCCATGTTACAAACAGACTCTTCAATTTGTGTTGTTACAATTTGGATTATATATTTCGAATTTGTTTTTCCCTGAAAAAAGGTGTCTATAGGGTTTTCGGATTTTATACTCCGAAAAAATCAAGTAATGCGCCATTTTTTTTTAGGTTTTCAGATTATAAAATTTAAATTGGTGAAAAACTTTTTTTTTAACACCATAACAAAAGAAAAACTCAATTCAAATTATAAAATTCGAAAATTCCATAAGCATTTTTGTAAAAAAAATATAAAAAATAGGACGCGTGAGAAGGTAGTAGATCGGGAAAAATAAACAGTAAAAAAAAAATCTTTTGTGCAATTGAAAAAGCTCAACTTTTAAATAACAGAAGAACAAGAAGAAAAAACTTTTTGTGCAATTGAAAAGTCAAAACTCTTAAAAAAAAAAAAAAACCTTTTTGTGCGATCGGAAAGACAAATAAGAAAAGATATGTATAAAGGAAAACCAAAACGCAAAAAATTGCTTGGAATCAAGGTAATCATTGTTACCTAGTTACCATTGGGTATAAGAAGAAAAAAATGGTGTATTCAAACCTTAATTCTAGCCCTCAACTTTTAATTTCCCTATTTTGTTCTATCTAGGGTTTGTCTTTTTCGACGCTTTAAATTATGTTAAAACAACTTTTTTTTTATAGACTTGACCACGCATTTACGTCTAAGCGTAAAATGACATAATCGTCTAAAAGTAGGTTCAAGGCAATTTTCAACAAAACTCATAAGAGTCTCACACTTTAAATATTATCTACAGGAAATGATATTTAAACAACTACTTTTTAACAAATTTTGTGACAATTTTTCCTCTCATACTCGTAATATGTTTTTACTTTCTCTTTTTATTGTTTTGGTGTCCGACAAATTATCTCCAGAGAGAGTTGTTCAAATAAACTTCCTTACCATATAAATTGGTTTTGTTCAATAAAAGAAGTGTCTTCATAAAGTGTTACTGTATAAAAAGTGTTTGTAACATTTACAGGCTATGAATATCCTGGTATAATGCGGGCAATTCATACATCACATCGATGTGGTCGGGAGACAGATATTTGTGGCACATGCTTCATCTTTTCGTAATTATCATAATAATATCATAGAAAAAGAAAGAAAAAAAGGATGCTTGACCTTTTGTTTTCACACTACCATAAGTGATTCTACCTAAAAAAACATCGCCATAAGTGAACTACTTCCAGCTAGCACCTATCATGCCACAATTATATATAAGTAGAATTACGAAAAGCCCAGTACATATCATATTATTATCATATGATACATTATAATATTTAAAATAAATTGTTTGCTCTTCTTCCTTCCTTCCTTCCCGTTAATGATGAGCCAGGGCGATTGTAATGGAAATTCATTTAAAAAGTGAGCAGTAGTATACGACCCAATATGAAATTGTGAACTAACCTACTACTACTACTATGAATCAACATAGATAAATAGATTCCCAAAAGGCATAATAATAATTTACAAAATAGTACTCCATATAGAACAAATTGAAGTTGGCAGCAACCACAAACACAAGTAATAATAATAATAAGTTTTACCAATGTAATGTAACAAAGAAAGAAACATATGATATCACATGACAGAACAGGCGGTGGGATTTTCATCGCTGAAAGCGGTTGTGTAGCGAACTTCGGTGGAACTAGCACGTGCTAGATGGGATCCAGAATACTGATTGTTGTCGTAGTTGTTTCTGACATAACCGGAGGGTGCTTTCTTATCGTACGTACCTTGTGCATATGGGTGTGCAACGACGTCGTATGGAACATATGGCCATATCTCAGCCCTCTTACCAGTGCGGTGAGCAATACGCGCCACCACTTTGTTAGGTTCAACATACCCCTGAACAGTCACCTTGTGTGCTTTCCTATCAATATCAACTTGGTTCACACCTTTCATTCCTTCCACCGACCTTCTCACTTTTCTCTCGCATCCTTCGCAGTCCATCTTCACTTTCACTTCGACCGTCTGTATAAAAATAATAATAATATTTCAATTTCTATTATAACAAAACATATGAATGGATCTGATGATATTACCTGTAATTGTTTGCGGTGTTTGTGGGAACTTCCACCGGAGCAGTCAAATAGCTCAGAGATGTGATCCAGAGCACCCATATTATCTAAACAGTAATCCAAGTGACTGTGAGTGTCAGTATTTTCAAGACTTACTACTACTAATTGCTTGGTCTCACAACTTTTATAAGCTAGATGAGTGCACGTTAAGTCATTTACAGCTTCAAATCTTAGTCGTCCCTATTATCTCATCGATCTCATTCCTAACGCCACGTGTCTCATTCCTAATGGACGCTCACGCTTACAAAAGTCGTCGACGTCGATGATGCACCTCCCATTACCAATGTGGAGCGTATCGTTTTTAGCGACCAAGTGACCTCTTTTTTGTTTTCTTGTTTCATGAAAATAAAAATAAAATAAAATAAAAAGTCATTTGAATGATCATTATTATTATGAGCGTAGTCTTAACTTCTGTCTTTGAAACATCTGCAACGGAGACCCTCAATTTTGAGGTTTTAAACGGGTCTCACATGCATCATTTTTTTAATAATAATATGTAATAGGTATTCAACCACTACAATAAAGATCCTCTAACAAAAAGTCTAAATGAGTTTCACCAATAATTCTTTATCATTTATATTTCAAGAAAAGTAACAAAAACAACTCAACAATAATTATTTTATTAAAAAGTAGTGTGAGACCACTTAAAAATGGGGGTCTTAAGTTAGACCCTGGTCTTAAGAGACCCCCAAAAAGAAATTTCACAATAGGGTACCTATTAGGTACCAAGTCTTAAATGGTGAAGACTTCACCATTGTGGATGGTCTTATGGTAAGAAACTCAAAAGAAAATTATTTTATAAAATTTGGTGGATTCAACTCATTAAAAATTAAATATTAAATGTAATACACACATTCCAATAAAAAAAATATATTTAAATCATTAACTTGTGTCTTAAGGACACAAGTTAACATTTCCCTTATCATAATAGTAGAAGGAAAACAAAAAATGCTAATAGTGGCTCCCATATGACATTGGTTAAGCATCCAAATCAAAAAAGTTTTCATGAAAAAGTAACGTTATTATTATTTGATCAAAAGCAACGTCTTATGTTTTCAATCAAAGGATTTTTTAACCAATGTTCGGAGGACACAGGCTAACATGACAAAAATAACAGTACTTCATTCATCCCATATTAGATGACTTATTTGACAATGTGGACTATTGACCGAAGATATTTTGACGTATTTTTCCACTAATGTACAAAGATAAATAATACTCCTTCCGATCTAATTTACAAGAAACAATCGACGTTTTAGGTTCATTGTATAATTTATGTATTAGGTATTATAGTTCGAATACATAAATTATTCAATGAACCTAAAAAGTCAATTGTTTCTTGTAAACAAGATCAGAGGGAGTATCATATAAGATGTTCGATTCGTCTTGACGAATATTTATGTGTATAATAATATTTAGATTATTGATAATTGTTTGTCGTTGGAGAGAAATATAAAGTGTGATGAAAAATAAATAAAAATTTGTTGAAGAAAAAAAAAAGAGTAACTAACAATTGTGTAGTATGGAAAAAATATAACGCATTGAAATTATTAGAAAGAGAAAGTGTGTGTAAAAAAATAGAAATTTATTGGTAGATTAAAAGGAAGGTATAATAGGAAGAAAAGATGCAACAATACACTTCATTAATTTGATATTACTATTTCAAAAGGACACTTAAAAAAAAACAAATGGAGTAATATTTAGTTCAGATCTCATTTATAAGGACCCAAAGAAATCACATCTTTGTTTTTGTATGGATTATGTTATGTATCTTCTTCACAAGATTGTAAATATTAATCATTCGAATTGGGTAAGACTAATGGATGTCAAAATTGTCCCTTAATAGATTAAACATTACGTGCCATAAATTAACCAAAATAAATAAAGTATGTATTTATACATTAATCAAAATTAAACTTTTTTTTTGAACAAGTAATCAAAAACTAATATCCACAAATAAATAAAAAATTAACATTTAATAATATGCTTGTATTTTTTGTTCAAAAAAGTTTATCGGCAAAACTCACAAAATATTGAAAAGTGAAGAATTGTAAATTTGAACCATCATTATTCTAACAAATCGAATATAGTTGTGGTTTTTCACTATCCGTGACAAATCTATGTTTTTCCCCAGTATTGTCATTTAAATCTATCTAAATATTATAAATAGTAGTGTTAAAAACTTTTAAACTGAATTTTGTCACTCGTTTAAATTCCACTGAGCTCAAAAAATTAATTCATATACATATTACATGCATATAGAAAGTTTGGTTTACATAAAAAAAATCATTTTCACATAGTATCCCCAAGCCATACCCCATGTGAATATGGGGTCGTGCCATGCATCTTCAACAATGGAACCCATTAATAGCCCTTAAAAGATTAAAAAAGAAAAAAAAACACTAGCAACATATATTTTTAACATTATTTTTGATTTGTGTAAAAAAAAAACATTATTTTTGATCGATTAAAATTCATATAAAATCCACGAAATTTATATTGAACCCATATAATTTGGTGAAACCATGTAAATTTTAACAAATAAGATAAAGTGTGTTAAAAAATATATTTTTTGTCTTTATTATAAGAAACAATTAACTTTTTAAGTTCATTAAATAATTAATATAAACTAGATATATTACTTACACAAAAAATCTAAAAATTAATTATTTCTTATAATAAAAACCGATGTTAACATCATTTCACAAAGAAAAAAAATAAGTAGAGCACACAATATATGAGGCGGTGTAGCCCTGCCTAAGCTTGGCCCCATCCATGTCTCCAATTCAAAATTATATTAATTATATTTTGGGTCATGTTAATCAGAGTTCTAAGATATTAATTAAACAACTAAAAATGATAAAAAAATAAAAATTAACATTGAAAGAACAGTAATTTCTTAACTAATGTTACATTTTCTTTATAACTTAATCCGTATAATTTCAAAGCCAAAAAAAAAATTGTTCCATCACATTCACGTCGACATATGTCGGCTAGAGTCATATCATATGCTTTCTCGTGTGTAGAAAGAACAATCCAAGTTATCTATTTATAGATAAAATTTAAAACTGGATGTAAGAAACTTTATAAACAGGTAATTCATACATCATATATATTACTAAAATATATTTTATTAAGTATTAAAATATCTCATATTTGGTACCAAAATATTTTATATTGAGTATCAAAATTTTCATGTCAAGTATCAAAATATTTTAGATTACGTTTTAAAACATTTTAAATTGTACACCAAAGCACTTTCACATAATATTTAAAATTAATTATTCAATTTAACACTTTTTAATTATTAGGATTTACCCCGTTCACAAAATTACATACTCTCTCTGAGCTACACTCCCTACTATATAAATATTGTCAATGTGGTAATTCATTCAATGCGAGTCTTTCATTTTTTTCAATTTACACTACATTAGTTGTACCCAACATGAAACTTTACATTTTATTATTTAAATTTTAATTTCCACGCATGTTCTAACGGTATGTGAATTTGATTTTCACTTTTATCATCTATTGAAGAATCGTGGTTACAACTTTGAACAGCGATTCATCGTTTGATCCAAAATTAAAATTAAATAGAAAGAGAAAATGTGTTTTTACTATTTTGTTGTCTATGTGATTAATGGCAAATGAAATATGAATGACATCACTAAAATAGCTCCTATATGTGCACAAGTCAATTTTTTATATAAAAATTCTTCCACGTGAGTTTAATTTAGTTGATAGGAATATTGTATATTATATGTAGTGGTTGAGGTTCGATCTCCGGTCTTTCATGTTAAAATTAAGAATTAAATAATGTAATTCAACTCCTCAAAAATATTAGTAATTCAAACTTATGAACGTAAACGAAGTTTCCTAGATAGCTAACTAGTTTATTCTCGCGCGAGCGACACTAATATTGCTGAGCTCACCAACTTCTGTTGTTGTTTGCTAGTCGGTAGTTGCTACACCAAACCTCAAAAATGTGTTCTATTCTAATCCAATATTGTTATAAAACTAAGGAAATATGAACAGGAATAAGGTAGAGAGAAGTAGAGAAGGAGAAAGAAAGAAAAAAGAGATGATTCCATTATTCTCTTCTATTGTATAATTAGGTTACATATGAATTCTATTTATAGATAAATACAATGACTTGATGGACAAGTACAATAGCCAAATAAATAAATAGTATGACTCAATAACTCAATTGTTATATGGACATCCAATCCTAATATTTACAACATACCAATTTTTATAGAGAGAAGTATAAGCAATCTTTCTATTTTAGGGTATATGTAGCCTAACAATCACACTATCAATTACTACAATATCATTATCTTTAAATTTATGCATGAATGAATGGGCTAAAGCACATGCTATACATTTTGGGTAACATTTCAATGATTTTAAGTTCGTGACTTTGATGACTTTGTCTCTAAATAATTCTCTTTCATCAAAATAAATTTTTTTAATCACTTATCTATCATTTTCTTTCATCTAAAATACATTAAAAATCATTAAAGTCATCAAAATACAAAGTTACTCAAGTATTGCACATACGTTTTTTATATAGTGAGGTGAGTACAACCACACACGACATAATTGAAGGAAAGTTTGTGAATTCGTTTGTACATATGTATTTTCCGATTAAACATTTATGTGGGATTAAACGTTTCTGTGGGACTGGAGTTACCAACAAGTTACTTGCCATTTTGTTTACATGTATTAAGCAATGAGAGAGATATGCCTATTAGATTATTTGTCTATATGTTATTGTGAATTAACTCAATTAGTAATAACAATGCATAATCTATGCAAGGTTCAAGATTCAAATCCTGAATACCAACAAAAAAAATTATTTGTACATATTAATTGATTGATGAGATAAATATTTTTTTAAAAATAATAATACTGGCTTCAAATATCAATTGTAATTGTTTACAAACTATTGCTTTTTCTTTCAAATTTTGGATAATAAGAAGCGATAAAATTATTTTAGATAATTCTTGGATGGACACAAGCATTTATTCACTCTATTTGGTCACATAAAAAAAAGTAGAAAAAATAATATTTAATACTATTACACTCTCCGATCATTATTATAAGCAAAAATCTATTTTTAAGTTCATTTAATAAATGATGTATGTGATCTATTATTTATTAAATGAACTTAAAACATACATTTTTGCTTATATTAGCGACCGAATGGTGCAATTTTCAAATGACCATAACATGTGAACTTTTTTTTTTTGAGGGAATGAACTTTTTTTTTTGTGTGTGTGACCAAATAAAGTGACTAAATGCTTGTGACCACCACCAAAGATTTTTTTTGTCAAATAACTTAGTTGTTAAAACTCATGCATTTAAATGTGGAGAAGTGGGTGTATTTACCTCTTTCTCCATGTGCCTATTTCACTCGCTTGTCTATTTAAGTTGCGCTCGTCACGTGTCTTTTTGCACCGCATTTATTATAGCTTCCCTGTATAAAATTAGAAGTCCGTCCTTCAAATTTACAAAATCAATTTTTATTGTGAAATGAACATTCCATGACTTCAACGGTGACTTAATTTGAACTATTGGACTTTGAAATATTCTAATTAACTTCAAAAAAACTAGTGACGATATCACCTGACAATACCCGAAGTGAATAGAAGAAATAAATCATATCACATTATAAAGTAGGATATCCAACCTTTAAAAAAAACAAGTAGGATATCCAACCTACAAAAAAAATCCCATACAAACCAATCAAAATTAAATCCTATACAAACCAATCAAAATTAGAATTGCAAATCGATAAAAACAATTAAAAATCACACAAACCCAAAATATTATTGTATACGGTTTTGAATTTGTTTATGAAAATTGTTTGGATCGAATGAGATTTTACATTATTTTTTCAAAACTGAATTTAACTACAAATATAAATTTCAATACTTGATTATTTTTTTAAATTCAAAATTGGAAATACTTGATTTCTTTTGACTGAAAATATCATTTTTTTTCCTTAATTTAAGTTGAAGATTGTTGGAACAAATGTGAAAATCGGGAATTAAAAGAATAAACACAAAGTCACACGTGGGATTGAAAAGTGTGAATAAAAAGAATAAACACATTGGATGGATCACATACATTGTAGAAGGTGACAAGGTATACCTCTACAGGGGTACATAATTTTGTAAATGGAGTAAGCACTAGGGTCTTTCTTAATTTAAACATTGAAAGTGTTTTCTTAATCCCCAATTTTGCTGAAATATTTTGAAACACAATCTAATATATTTTGCTACACAATCTAAAATATTTTTGTACATCTGAAATATTCTGGTACTCAATTTAAAATATTTTGGCATTGAAACTGAAATATTGTGGTACTCAACATGATATGTTTTAGCACTCAATATGAGATATTTTGGTACTAGATTTGACATGTGAGTTAATTTTTCTCAAAGTTTCTCGCATATTGGTTGAGAATTTCATCTATAAATATAAAACTCACATAGTTCATTACATACATGAAAAAAAGGCTTTTGATATATCAATCATCTTTCCTTCTCTTCACCCTTCGGTTTGTGTTAACGAGTTGTTCTTTTATTCATCTCAATTTGTCCTTCCCTTCAATTTCGAGTGGTATTTGAAGGTGTAATTCTTGAACGGTTTTCTATAGTACAATAACAAATCATTAAGAAGTTGTTCTTTTATTCATCACAATTTGTTTGTCCCTTCGGTTTTGATGGTGTAATTCTCAAACGGTTTTCTAATAGTTCAGTAGTAAATCGTAATAGTAAACTGAACTGTTTTATCTTGAAGACAACACAATTGATAGTCTACCTTTCACAAATCAGGATGGTACCGCGACGAAACGTCTTAAAGAGAGTGACACGCTCGTGACTCAACCTAATAATCTCCTCGATGGTAGCAGTTTCAAGGTATTTCGTATTCCAAAAGCAACAACTTTTTAGATAATTAATTTTGCACGCGCGCGCACACACAAATAGTTTATTAATTGATTCATATTAAAAAAATATTAATTTGTTAACAAATTATGTTTATCTTTCCATACCAAAAAAAAAAATTATGTTTATCTTTTACCTTCCTTCAAAAAAAATGTTTATCTTTTACCTTTTATAAAAAAATATTTATCTTTTATCATTAATATAAAATAAATATAATATTTTTTTGACATAAATATAATAAAAATTCTTATATTTTTCAATAACATCACCAATATAGCATTCTTAAAAATAAATTTGTTTAAACATATAATTGAAATAATAAAAAAATCCAACCAAAAATATCATCTATCCCCTTTACATTGTTGTTGAAGATTTTCATTATTTTTATTTGTTACTTGGTATTCTTAAAAATAAGTTTGTTTAAGAATGAAGAAATATGTCGGTGGAATGGAAATCCTAGGAAAAAAACAAAAAGAAGGGTACTACTACTACTACGTGTACGTACGCTTCAGTTTTGGACATGAAATGTGGCGCTTAGAATTAACTTCCTTTCGAAATGAAAATAAAAATAATAAGTCACAGAAACAAACAGCACATTAACGCGGAGTTTGTGACTTGTGAGTGACACACAGATGAGATGATGCATTTGGAAATCTAAATTCATTGAATTGATTCATTCATAGTGATGATAGTATAACCAAACAAACAAATGCCTCTGACCGATTTTTGAGTCACACTCCTCTTTAAATTAGGAACAAACCACGGATTCAGATTCCATTTTCAGTTACTATTTTTCTTCATTCAAAATCTATCCATTAATTCATTTCCAATTAATTAATTAATGCATGAAAAATCATGTTCTTTCAAGTACTACTATATATATAAAACAAACACTGATGCCACTGCCAGCCACAAACAAACAAACAAAACTCTCTGATTCTTGCTCACGACCCGCCGTTAGACCCTCAAACTAAACTCCTCCTTTTATTATTATTGTTATTGGTATACGTTATAATGTATGTGGGCTGAGAAACGCTTTGTTTTGGTTTTCAATTTGTTGTTGTTGAATTTTGGATCTGAATGAATATGGCAATTGAAGCTCATTTTCATTCATATTTCCGTCAGGTGAACCAAAACATGTCAGCTCTTCATTCTGATGCCTATGCCAACACTAAGTATAACAACAATCAACCTGTTGAATTTCACCAACAGAGGGACGAGGTTGATCGCTTTTTAATATCACAGGTACGTAATTAGTTACTTAGTTTTCCTTTTTCATTTTGTTTAATATGTTATGTTGAATATAATATAATTAATGGTGACAGCAGAACGAGAAATTGACACTATTGTTGCAAGAGCAGCGAAGGACAATATTGAAGAAGGTAGAATATGATGTGTTTCGTATACTAAGACAAAAGGATGAACAAATTGCACAAGCTACGAAGAAAAGGATCGAGTTGGAACAATTTTTGACAAGACTAGAGACAGAGAATCAATCATGGCGGAGAGCTGCACATCAAAATGAAGCTATGGTGTTATCGCTCAATAACGCCTTAGAATCTATCAAAGAAAGAGCATTGGTAGTAGAAGATGTGGAGTCATGTTGTGACATGAAAAATGGTGAAGTGTGTTGTGATCAAGAAACTACCGGGCTGAACATGATTTGCAAATGTTGTCATTCAAGGATGTCGTCTTTTATGTTCCTTCCTTGTAGGCATCTTTGTTCGTGTAAAGCGTGTGAGCCTTCTCTCCAAGCATGTCCTGTGTGCTTCATGCCAAAGAGATCTATTATAGAGACTCTCTTTTTCTAGGATCATGTAACACTAGTAAATTTATTTATGACAAGGAGAATGATCAATTTCAACTTGATTGGGAGTCCCTCTCTTCAACCTCGGCTACTCTATTCAAAACTTGGCCATCTAACTAGAGAATGAGCAATTTTAACCTTTTTTTTAATGTATTTTTAATTTATTTGACAGCCTAGTTTTATTTTGCTAGCTAGCTAATAATTTTGGTTAATGCATTAGTATTTTTTGAGCTAATTTTAAATTTTTTCATTTTTAGTTTGTGTTTTAGCTCTTTAGTTTTGAGTCTTATACCTATGAGTTGAAATTGATTTATATATAGTTCGATTTGTTTGATTCATAAGATATCTCAATTATATATATAATCTTGTGCTATGATTTGTTTAATTGTATCCTTTTGTGTGTGTATGTATATAATAAATGGCCCAAAAGAGTTTGGATGTATCGAATATTCATCTCTCCCACAACCTAGCAAGCGCGCTTCGGGGACTCTCCATGATCAGAGTAAGCCACAAGGGTCATCAAACATTAAATGATGCACTTACAAATCATCCATCCATAAAAAAAAAAGAATCTTTACGCTGATAATGAAAATTGAATCCACAACAAAAAAGTTACGAAGGCAATGGTATACGAAACCCAAGAAATGTACACGAATCATTTAAAAAAGTTACATATGTCAATTCCACTTTGAAAGGCAATCATGAGTAGGTGAGAGTGTAAATTAACGAGCCAAATTTATTTTTTCGTTTGTCTCTTAAACCTTTTGTAAAGATGAGCATTTTTTTTCTTAAACCTTTTGTGATGATTAAAATAAGTGATTGAATTCAAATGATTAATAAATTTTACCAATCATTCAAGAGATTAACAATAGTACAAGATATGAGAAAAGTTTGTTCCATTGATTTGTTAAAAGTTACACCTGTTTGAATTTATCAACCCAGATGGCGGAAAATATAATATTTTCTCCAGATGGATAAATTTAAACAAAACGATATTCCTCTTCTCCATTTGAATGACGAAATTCTGACGAGGAATTTTTTAAAGCAAGTAAAGCTACAATAAGATGATATCCAAAGATTCTATTTATTGCCATTCCAACTGTGGAGTACCACATTACCACACATTTGACCGAAGCTACAATTCACTTCCCTCAACAAAAAAAACAAAAAAAACTACAATTCACTGCTTCAACAAAATCATGGCAATATGTTTTATTGTGAGGCAAGAAGTGTTTTCCCACTACCAAACCAAACAGGCTATATGTCATCAATATATAGTTGGAGATGCACAAGAAGTGTTGCCTAAGAAATCCAAATTTCAATATCATCAATATATGACGATTAGTATTATATTCTTAGAGGAATATTGCTAATATTTTGTACTTCAATTTTCACAAGTCTTTAATAAACATTGGATATGCCTTTTGAATTTTATCTAAAAAATGTCTTTAATTTTTGATTGATCTAAGTTATAGTTCTTTTATGGACTTTTATTTATGTCACATGAGTCATGAATGTTCTTGATAATGTTCATACAATTCTGGACTTGTTCTTGATAATCATAAGAACAACCTTATGAACTATCCTGAACCTTCTGAACTATATCCAACCTTCTGAACTTTGACTGGGTTCACAAGTTTTAAAGTTCTTTGATTGCTTACTTCTTAATTTGATTTATACCTTGTTCATGTCTTAGTTAAACACTCAATAACATAAATTAAATAACAAAAAACTAATCACAATTCATTAATCTTTTAATCACCAAAGTTTGTTATTTTTAAAACTAATTAGGGATTTTACCTCAACGGTTAACATGTATTCGATTGTTTGTACACATTTGTAAAAAGAGTTAAATTCTTGTAGTAGACAATCACAACTTCACATACCGTTGCGAACTACCTTCTCCAATCTGGTGCCCCACTAAAATGAATTAGAATTGTGAATATGGTGAGATTGTGTAGAGTGACGGGTCTGTGAAGAAAGGGATCTCGTGTGGAGAGTAGAGTAGGAAAGGAAACAACCAAAATCCATTTTATTTAATTATGCTATACTATAGTCTTTTGTCATAGAGTAATAGTGTATTCTCACCCAAAACGCATCCAACTAATTGGTTGTCTTTATATAAATTATAATAATATGATATTTATACAATTATTTTCGACAACTTTTTAACAATTTTTTTTTATATTCACATCATGTTGTTATTTTATCCTTTTCTATTTCTAGTTGTTTTTCCATAAAAAGAGAGAAAAAGAAGATGATCACCTAATACACATGTCACTATTCTTTAGATATTTATGATATGATGTACGGAAGGAATTAGTATAGGTGAGGTGGCAGGACGGTGTTAAAGACAAGAAGGCATGTTCCTCTCACGCCGTTCTGAATCAACAAAGGAGTAATAACCAATCCAATCCAATCCAAATAGTGTAAAATTAAATAATAAATAAATAAAAGTTAAAGAAAGAAGATGAGATTGGTAGGTAGTAGTATAGTAGTAGTTTGTTTGTTCCAATCTATCTACTAAAAGAATGGCGGATCCACGAGCGTTGCTGCTGAATTCGGAGCCTCCAACTCAGTTTAACCGAGTAGCCTCCGTTGATGTCTTCCGTGGCCTCTCTGTTTTTGTATGTCAATTGCTTGCTTTCTAGTTACTACAACAAAATTCAATTATCATTCATTTCTTTCTTACTTACGCAGCTTATGATATTGGTCGATTATGGTGGCTCTATCTTCCCCATCATTTCTCATGCTCCCTGGAATGGTCTTCACCTTGCTGATTTCGTCATGCCTTTCTTTCTCTTTCTTGTTGGCATCTCTCTCGCACTTGTTTACAAGAACAAGAGATCAACACATTCTACTTTCAAACCATTACTTAGATCATTCCAACTCTTCATTCTTGGCATTCTTCTTCAAGGTGGTTATTTTCACGGCATCAATTCCTTCACATACGGTCTTGACATTCAAACTATACGCTTCTTTGGCGTTTTACAGAGGATTTCTATTGGATACATTCTTGCTTCTTTATGTGAAATTTGCCTTCCAACTCTCCCATCCAAACATATGCCTTTCTTCAAAACTTATTACTCCCATTGGTTAGTAATCAATTCTTCCATTTCACATTCACTCCATACTTTTCCTTCTTACTTCACACATTTTTATGCAGGTTTGTAGCTGCAATATTGTTGGCAATTCACTCTTCATTGTTGTATGGTCTATATGTTCCTGATTGGCAGTTCAATCTATCACTCTCTACCTCTTCTTTGCCTCCAATTCAAGGCCCCAATGTTTACACAGTCAGAATAGGCTTCTTCACTCCCCACTTAGTTATTTTTTCTGTGCTTCAACTTTTGTTTTCAATTTCATTATATAGTCAAATTTCATAATTTTTGCAGGTCAATTGTTCGGTGAGAGGTGATCTTGGACCTGCCTGCAATTCTGCTGGAATGATTGATCGCTATATTCTTGGTCTTGACCATTTATACAAAAAGCCTGTTTTCAGAAATCTTAAGGTACCTTATAAATTATCCCATTTCTTTGTTCAATGGTTTACAACATACTTTGACATGTTAATACTTAATACCTTGATTGCAAAATTTTATAACTTCCAGGAATGCAATATGTCTAGCACTGGCCAAGTTTCAGATAGTTCACCGTCATGGTGTCACGCTCCATTTGATCCCGAAGGCATTTTAAGGTAACCAGTCTACTTCATATACGGTTTCCCTCGAATCTTGTCTCCTATCTGGACAGTGTTATAAATGACAAGGATTGAGGGAGAGTCCAAAGAGGAGATCTTTAGCAATAGGCTTAAGTGTGGAATAAGAATAGAGG
>Ga0099826_10000318_pt1 | contig 21828 bp, 13 predicted proteins | sample Mtrugardesep15_FD_76830 | JGI IMG/M metagenome (GOLD analysis project Ga0099826, IMG submission 76830) | Root nodule microbial communities of legume samples collected from California, USA - M. trunc garden sep15 | ecosystem: Host-associated > Plants > Roots > Nodule | place: USA: California... | reverse complement strand
TTTTGACATCAAGACCATGAAACCTAGACACAGAATAGCTTCAGATATTAAAAGAATCAAATCCAAAGTTGAAGCTATCACTCAAGGACGTCCAATGATATCTGGTGTAGGTTCAAGCTCAAGTCAAAGGCGTTCAACAAGGCTTGATAGTCAAGGTAATGTTGGAATTAATTTGATAGTAATTAATTGCATTACAAGACATATGCTATAACTATTAATCCTACTTTAAGACATAAGTCAAATAAACATATGAGCATGCATATAAACAATCTTAGTATCCACGACATGTTGATTTATCAAATATATTAAGAATGGATTGTGTCGTTGATAATAGTCCATTGTGGATAATCCTGACATAGTTGTGAGATTGGTTGTTGAAATTGCTAGTTAACTCATGGAATTGTATGATTGCACAAGTCTATATCATTTTCAAGTTGACTCAATTGTAAACTCGAAAATTGCTAATAAAAACATGTTTGTCAAAACTCTAGAGTTTGACAACCTTAGTTAAGATTGGTAATAAAAACATGTTGATTTGTGGTTCTTTATCAATTAAAACTTTCTGAGTGATAAATAGCTAATATATTTTTAAATATATATTCCAACAGGTGATGCCCTTTTGCTAGATGAAGCTGATTTAGTTGGAATTGATCAACCAAAGAAGCATCTGACTGATATGCTTTTCAAAGATGAACTAAGTAGATCTGTGATTTCAATCTATGGTATGGGAGGTTTAGGGAAGACAACATTGGCAAAACAAGTCTATGATGATCCAAAAGTCAAGAAACATTTCCGGATTCATGCTTGGGTTAATCTCTCTCAATCTTTTAAAATTGAAGAGATACTGAAAGACCTTGCACAACAACTCCATAATGTTATTGGTAAACCTGCTCCAGAATCAATTGGAACGATGAAAATTGACAATCTGAAAGAGTTTATCAAGAATTTTCTTCAGAGAAGTCAGAAGTATCTAATTGTGCTTGATGATGTGTGGCATGTGAAAGTATGGGATGCTGTGAATCGTGCTTTGCCTAATAACAAGCGCGGAAGTAGAGTGATGCTTACGACGCGCAAGAGAGATATAGCTTTGTATTCTTGTGCTGGATTGGGTAAGGATTTTCATCTTGAATTCTTACCTGAGCATGAAGCTTGGTCTCTTTTTTGTAGGAAGACATTTCAAGATAATTCATGTCCTCCTCATCTTGAAGAAGTTTGTAGGAATATCTTGAAATTGTGTGGAGGGTTGCCACTAGCAATTGTGGCAATAAGTGGTGCTTTGGCTACAAGAGAAAGATCAAACATAGAAGAATGGCAGATAGTTTGCAGAAGTTTTGGTTCTGAGATTGAAGGCAATGACAAATTGGAAGATATGAATAAAGTACTTTCATTAAGTTTAAATGAGTTACCTTATTATCTTAAATCATGTTTGTTGTATTTAACCATCTTTCCGGAATTTCACGCTATCGAGACTTGGAGATTGATTCGGTTGTGGATAGCTGAAGGGTTTGTAAATGGTGAAGATGGTAAGACACTTGAGGAAGTTGCAGACAGTTACCTTAAGGAGCTTTTGAACAGAAGTTTAATCCAAGTTGTGGAAAAAACCAGTGATGGAAGGATGAAGACGTGTCGAATGCATGATCTTCTAAGGGAAATTGTTAATTCTAAGTCAAGAGATCAGAACTTTGCAACAATAGTTAAAGAACAAGATATGGTATGGCCTGAACGAGTTCGTCGTTTATCAGTCATAAATCCGTCTCATAATGTATTGCAACAAAATAAGGCTACATTTCATCTTAGGTCTTTGCTAATGTTTGGATTATCAGATTCACTCAATAATTTTTCTCTTCATGAATTATGCTCCTCAAGTGGTGTTAAATTGCTCAATGTACTAGACTTGCAGGATGCACCTTTGGATGATTTTCCTGCTGAAATTGTCAACCTTTACCTTCTTAAGCATCTAAGTTTGAAGAATACAAAGGTGAAAACAATTCCAGGTTCCATTAAGAAGCTGCAAAACCTTGAGACATTGGATCTTAAGCACACTTATGTAACTGAATTGCCTGTTGAAATTGCGGAGCTGAAACGGTTACGCCACCTCCTGGTGTATCGCTACGAGATTGAATCTTATGCTTATTTCCACTCAAGGCATGGCTTCAAGGTGGCTGCACCTATAGGAAACATGCTATCATTGCAGAAGCTTTGTTTCATAGAGGTAGATCAAGGAAGTGGAGCCTTGATGATTGAGCTAGGAAAACTTACTCAACTTAGGAGGCTAGGCATAAGAAAAATGAGGAAAGAAGATGGTGCTGCTTTGTGTTCATCCATTGAGAAGATGATCAATCTTAGATCACTCTCCATATTTGCTATAGAAGAAGATGAGGTAATCGATATTCATGACATTTCCAACCCTCCTCGCTATCTTCAGCAGTTATATTTGAGCGGACGTTTAGAGAAGTTTCCACAATGGATAAATTCTTGCAAGAACTTAGCTAGAGTTTTCTTAAAGTGGAGCAGGTTAGAGGAGGATCCTCTTGTGTCTCTTCAAGGTTTGCCAAATCTTCGACATCTTGAACTTCTTCAAGTTTATGTCGGTGAAATGTTGCATTTCAGTGCAAAAGGGTTTCCAAGTCTAAAGGTGTTAGGCCTTGATGATTTAGCAGGACTCAAATATATGACAATCGAAGAAGGAGCAATGCAAGGTCTTAAGAAGTTGGTCATGCAACGATGTGTTTCATTCAAGAATGTACCATTAGGCATTGAACACTTAACTAAGCTAAAAGCAATTGAGTTCTTTGATATGCCTGCAGAATTGATTATGGCACTCCGTCCAAATGTAGGAAAAGATTATTGGAGAGTACAAACTGTTCCAACAGTTTATTCTACTTATTGGAGGAATGGTGTTTGGGATGTTTATTCATTAGAGACTTTTGGGGATATAGAGAGTGATGTTGATCATCGTATAGCAATGAGGACTCTTGAGCTTCCTACTCTTTGGAAGGCTTAACTTATTTTGATTATTATTTATTTATTCTTTTAACACACTGCATATATGACAGTGGTGGAAGATTGCTGTTAAATTTATGTTAAGTTTCAACCAAATAAATCAGGGAGTATAATATGTTTTATGAACTCTTTGAGATGCAGAATAAAAATGTATTGTTCAATTTATGTTTCTTTGGTAGCTGTAACTTTCAATGATTAGTACATTACAATTGTTTGGCTGCGGTGGTTTTTTTAAACAGATTATTAGTTATTAAAAGTACAAGAAACCATTAAGATAAGTAATGGAACAAAAAAATTGCTAGCTTATGTTATAGGATTCACATTAACAACTGAAGTTTATAACAATAACACAACAAGATAAATAAAATACTATGATCTCCGGAAGAAAGGAACAAACTTGCATTCGGGTGAGAATATTGTTGTCTGAAGAGGGAGAGATTATTGAGGATGGTGGGAGAGGCAGGGTTTCAAATAAAGGTCTGGTACCGTGGTCTAGGCTGCACGACATACTAGTTTTTGATTTTGCCAAAACTGTAGTGCAACCTCTATTGAGGCAGCATCAGGCCATATTTGAATTCAACTTTCCACAATATTAAAGATTGTGATGAAATTGCAACCGTTACTCTGACCACTATTTAAAATCATGGGCGAGTAACGAGTTTGATTTTTGGAAGACGGGCATTTTGGTTAAAAGAGTTTCCTCAAAGGAAGCAAAGGCTGTTATTGGAAAAATGTAAGGTGGAGCAAATAAGTATTTTAAGAGTTTGTTAGTGAGTCAGTTAAATAGTGAGTTGGTTAATCATCTAATAAGCTACCCTATAAATAGAGTACATTGTACTCATTTCAGTATCAATTTTAATCATTATTTCTTGAGTTTTACTCTCACTTCCAATCCATTCATGCATAACCCATTACAAGATACATATAAGATTAATATATATGTAGTAACCAGTGAGTGGAAAAAAAATATAGAAATTACCTCAATCCCCAAAACCTTTTGTTTCCATGACCTTGATTCTGTCAAGACAATCAAATCATTGTAATTTTGTTTATCTTTTTCAAGATTAGAGACATTGTACTGGTAAAATCAAAGTAAAACTGTATGTAGCATACATTACAACCAAGTTATAGTATTATTTCGTGGGATATTTACAAGCATTGCGTGCCTAGTTCTCGGATAAACTTCCGCTCGAAGACCAAGTACAAAAATTTCAGGCACATCAGCAGATTCCTGCATCTGTAACTCAGCAACAACCTTTTGATTCTCTTTTCTCGTAAGAAATGATTATCTTCATGAGTAAAACACTGCTGCAAGCCTGCAATAGCAGTAGACTTCCATTCCTCCTCCTGATTTCATCTTGTATGTGCTTCCTTCTATAAACACAGCTGCCAATAAGTGCAACTATATCTCCTAAATCCCTTGTAAGGGCATGGTTTCGAGGAACAACTAGCACTGTCTTGATTATCAGATTGTTTGATTCTTTTCCTGATTATTGTCGGAGGTTCAAGGTCCAGAAGCAGAATCAAAATCAGCTCAATGAGACCATATGACAATAACACACTGACAACATTGTTGGCATCCTCCGTGTTGCCTCTCACACTGTCATGAGGCCCTATGTCCCTCAGTATAATAAGCGAGTAGCCAAGAACATCCATTGCAGCAGATTTACTGAGAAGACCAGACTTTCCTCTCACTGCATGCTCAAGAACTCCAATGGATTTATTGAATATTCCATAAACAAACAATACAACATCCTTCGAAACAGTGACACCTCCGATTCACTCGTTCAAAATTTCCGATATGATTTGAAGAAGAAACTGATAACAATACATAAACCGTAATTTAAATGAGAACTGATAATCTTTTGACTCAGTATCTTCACCCTCAAGAATATCCATAAACCTTAATTTCGAAAATCCAGGAAATTTGCGATTCTTCAAGGCAAATTCTTGAGAGAAGCAACTTTATCCAATACTCACCAAAACTAGCAGAAGAAGTTCTCACTATTTCTACCACTACAGGCAAACCATTGACACTATAAATCTCACCAAATCATTCAGGGTTTCCATCACAGCATGTGTAAATCACCACCTTACACGATGGATCAAAAACATCCTTTGTTCCAAGTCTTTCAAGAGACAAAAAACTAGGTGGAAATAACACTTCCCAAACAGCCCTCTGATGCTGATTCCCAGTCAAAGAACCAAAATGTGATCAGAACCAACCTCTGGCCTCAAAATACCCGAAACAGTAATAACAACAACCCCATCAAGCTCAAGAAACAAATTCTGGTTTACAAATTCTCCAGCACACAATTTTATGAGGAGCTTTAAACACAAAGATAGAATACAATGATTTAAGGTAAAGGTTTGTGAGTGAAGTATATTGAGGACTAGAGGGAAAAACTCTTTTGAAATAAAGGTTAGAACATCCAGAATCAGATTTGGAAGTGTGAATGAGAATCTCTAAGGAGTTTTCTAAGTTAGTTGAGTTGAAAACACCAAAGAGTAACTTGAGCTTTGTAGCACCAACACTTCTGATTTAAGTCTTGTTAATCGCTTTCATGTCCAACACCAACACATATGATTACATTCAAATAATTTAGTTTCTTAAATTATTAGACGTCAGTGTGGGTGCTTCAAAGAACTTGATCTTATTTTTAGCATAAAAGTTTTTTTTTCATTTTTATTTCTTAAATTATCTTGAATCACTTGGATGAGATGTTAAGCAATCTCTTAACCAGAGATTCTGACTTTGAATCTGACTTTAAGGATGCAACCCTCTGAAACATTATTAAATCTTTCGATGAATTTTGTCGCTCATTATAGTCTAATCTGATATTGACTCGAAGATTATTCTCTGCAATTGCTGCAGAGATATCTGATAAAAAAAATACCAATTGAAATAGAAATGAAGTTACAATACATCACTTGTCTTAGACATCAAGTACAAGGTCCTCGATCCAAAATTTGAAAAATTATAACAATCAAAAAATTTTAAATTCTTAACTTTTAAATGTCATTTGAAATTCTCTAAATTTAACTTGAACAAAATATTTCATAAATTTCATCATTTTGAAAATTCTTCAAATTATCATTCCAACAATAAAATTCACCTCAAGTATTTGAATTCCTTCAAAACATTATATTACCTTAAAACATTCCTCATTCAAACACATTCCAAAGTTAACAATTCACTTTAGGATGCATGTGAAATGGTCAATACCAATCGTTAATTAACATATTAAAGATACATATTGTAGATACATCGTAACAAATGACGAGTTTCTTACATAATAACCGTTGATTACACTTAATCACTGCCAATATATATATATATATATATATATATTGGTCATGCTAACAAGTTCCTTAAAAACATTGTTCAAGGAATATACAAATAGAAAAATTGTTTTCGAAATAAAGTCAAATTAGTTTCAAAGTAATAATTATGTCACTTTCTATGCAAAAGTTAATCTTTTTAGTTGTTTAAACAATGTCCTAAGATACTTGTTAGCATTTTTCATGTATATTATTACCACTAGCAAAAAGACAGATACTCTGTCTTTTCGCTTCGTTTATTGCGCTAACGCATGTAGGTTATTAATGATTTTTTCAAAAGAATTTGTGTGTAAATTACAAACGATATTTTATATTTTTTTATATAAATATAAAATTATAAGTATAGATATTTGTGACTTTCGAATGTGACAAACTCAACAAACCATATTTATCCTTTTAAATGACGACAATAATATAACAAAAGTTCTTATCTTTTTTAATAATTTTTTATAACATATTTATCCTTCTTCTGCGACGCATGCGACCTTCTTCTTCGAGCAAATGAGGGTAGTGTACCTACACACGTTTTGACTCTCAAGTCGGTAAGAGTAGTGGAATGATATGCATGTTTGGGTAAAGTGAACCTACTAGACCCATGTCCATGATAGACACTTTCAATTTAGAGTTCTTAAACGGGTCTCATATTAACACATCACTCTTTTATAATTTTTTAAAAACAATACCTAATAACTACTAATTTCAATAGAGACCCTCTAACAAAAGGTCTAAATGAGTTCCACCACAACTCTTCATCATTCACTTTCCAACAATATAATAATTATTTTAATAAAAATGTAATGTAGAGTCCACTTAAAAATAAAGTCTTAACTAAGGCCCTCAATCTTAAAAAACTCCTAAAAAATTTTATCAATAAAATATCTTAGATACCAGATGTTAAATTGTGAAGAACTTATTTTGAGAATGGCTTGGATCACTTATTTTTAGAGCTGAAACAATTTTGAAGGAACCGACAATTATACCTCTAAAAACACAACTAACCGATAATTATTGTACGAGGAAATAAAATATCATGCGAGAGTCACGTGAATTTTCCACACCACATTTATGAAAGTGCCACTTCACCGACTAAAATGGCACACACCGTAAATCCCAACTAAAAAAAGGGGCAAAGAATAGAAAATTCAAGTTCATTTCACTTTTTGTCCTCTCAAAAAAATCTAAAACCAAATCCCGCGTTCCAAATAAGCAGAAAAGTGCGTTTCACTCACTACATGCACTATCACACACTCAAGTGATTATCTCATCAGATTCGGTGTTTTCGCCATTTTCTTCGGATCTAACTTCTCACCATGAATCGCAACCACGATCCCAATCCTTTTGAAGAAGATGAAGTCAATCCATTTTCGGTAATCTAACTCTCTCTCTCTATTTCCATTTCTATTTTTAGTTTTTTTATTCTCTCGCTCAGATCCAGCATTATTTAGATTTGTGGTGTACATTGTGATTATCTATAAAACTGGAACTGATTATGTGATTGGTTATTTGATTTCGGATCTGTTGTTAATTCACGTAATTATGGCTTAATTTTGATTTTTTGTTCGTTTGGTTTTGAATTGAGGATACAGTTAGTTGAGAAAAGAGTGTGTGGTGATTTGAGTTTGAGATTGCGAATCGGTGATGTTTGTGGAGGACTTGGATCTGGAGAAATCTAGGTTTGTGAATTAGGTTATGGTGTTTTGTGTGTTCATGCAGCGCAGTGGTGTTTTTTGTGAATTAATTTTGTTAAATTGATTTTAATTAATAGCAATTTGAACAATGCATTTGAGTGTGAAAATCACGTTTGGAGTTAGAAGTTACGAATCCTAATTTCAACTTAGAATCAATTACATGCAAAATCATTTCCATTTTCCAACAAAACTTATTAAAACATGTTAAAATCTATTTTATGTGTCCGGAATTACCTTTTTCTTCCCCTACTGAGAAATCAAATACAAGCAAAGAGTGGTATCTTTGTTTTGTTTTAATTGTTGGGTTTGTTTTTGTTTTGTAACCATTGACAAAATAATTGAGGGTTATGCTGCACAATTTATAAGAATAAAATAGATATAAGAGGAATCAATTAGAGGGAATCTATTCCATTCATAAAAATAATAATTAGAGGGAATCTATTCTGACAACAGAGAGGTCTGAAAACACTATCTTTGTAAATTATAAATGGGAATATGAAGTTTAGGAACTAAATAGAACACTACAGAACTTTGAGGATCTACAAAACTCGTTATGTCTAAAAGCCCCAACTCTCTCAAAATTGACAAGATAGATTCCCTTATATCCTTTGTCTTCCTCTTATTTGTATACATCAAATGATAAAATCTATAATATAACTCGCTGACTAATTAAAGGGATTTATCTATCAAGCAGTAATAGCAGTATTATAATCGACTGTTCACTTAATTGTATTCACATCTGAGTTGATAAAGTTTTTGTGGTGTGGTTATTTGTATTGTAATCATCTCTAGGACAAACGGTGTAGAGGTATTGGGTATGCGGAAGGCACATGATGTTTTGTCAATTATTAGAAATTGTAGATGCTTATGCTGCGTGTTAAACTTATAAACATACCTTATGTGAAACGCCTAGGACCAATGTGTATATATTATCTACTATTTATCTGAACAACATATGCCATTGCCGTATAGAACTATAGATGCAGTATTTAAATTCCAATGGCAGAGGTTCTTTCAATAACATCTATACTCATACATTTATTATGAAAAATGATTGCACACAAGTGTGATCGTTTGATATGTTTGGTAGTTGTGTTTCAATAAGTTTTCAGAGAGCTGTTTGTGTAAGTTTGGTGTCATTTCAATATTTTCTAAACGTAATTTTATCATTTGCCATCTAATTGTAACTATTTGTGATTTGAGCTTGATTTCAGAGTTCATTTTGCTGCTGTTTGCGTGTACAAAATATTTCATATTTAATTAATTCAAACCTTGTTAATTCCTAAGAACTAACTTTAATGTCTACTTATAAAAACTCACTTCATAAAATAATATACCAATCATATTTAATTTTTTATCCAAAGTACAAATTGGTAGTTTTTTGTGAAACCCTGGCCTTTGATGCTTTTTTGTTTCATTTTAATTATGATACATGTTTTTCATTCTGTTTGTTGTGGAATTCTTACAGAATGGCGTTGGATCAAAATCACGTGTTCCACCGTTGGCATCTGAACCAGCTGGCTTTGGTCAAAGACATGATGCTACAGTTGACATTCCTTTGGATACTTCAAATGTAATGTCATTTCTTATGCAGGGATTTTCATAAAACATTTAAGATTCTTTTTGGCAGAGGGGCTGAATTTATTCTTTATGATGTTTATTTAGGGGGACTCCAAGAAAAAAAGTCAAGAGCTAGCAGTGTGGGAAGCTGATTTAAAAAGGAGAGAGAAGGTTGGTTTTGAATTTTTTAGCTGCTGGTATTGATTCTTTAGCATTCATTTACAGTAGTATTTTAGTTGTCAGCATCAACAGTGATGTACAGTGTACTTGTATTCTCTTAAATGCCTGCATATACAAGATTTTGCTTCTGCCACTATTAGTCAACTAGTATCCTTTGCTTTTGAGGATTTTGACTTTCAAATGCATATGTAGGATATAAAAAGAAGAGAAGATTCTGTTGCTAAAGGTGAATGACGAGATCCCACCATACCAGATTTTCAATTGTTTTTTCATTGCATCTTTATGTATACACATCAAGTCAAACTTATTTTTTCTTGTTTTCAAAATATGCTTACCAGCTGGTGTGCCTGTTGATGATAAGAATTGGCCTCCATTTTTCCCAATCATTCACCATGATATTGCCAATGAGATTCCAGTTCATGCTCAGAGACTGCAATATTCGGCCTTTGCTAGTTGGTTGGGTATGGTCACTTAATTATGTTATCTATTTATTAATTTATTAATTATTTTGGTCTATGAATGTTTTCGAGAAATGTAACTTCTTAGCAGCATTTTCTTGGTTAAGTAGCAACTCCATGTCGTTAAACCAAAGCAAAGGGCATACATGTTTTTTTTTTCCGTGATTATAGCTATAGGCTCTAATGGTGGCTGAAATGGAATGAAATGAGATGTTTTCTTGGCAAGACTCATTCCATTGGGCATTTATATCATATTATATGCATGCATGCCCTCAAACACAAACATCTACTCTAGAAATCTTGGTTTTCTTTTACTTTTATGTTTTCTGTTCTATTATAGAGTCCTGTCTAATTATCTTTTCTTCCTATTTTGATATCATTTGCAGGAATCGTTCTCTGCTTAGTTTTTAATGTAGTTGCAGTGATTGTCTGTTGGATCAGAGGCGGGGGTGAGCTTATTCTATTAATTTCATGTTATTGCCAATTCTCTAGTTTCATGTCGTGGCTTGGGACCTCACTGTGAAGTTTACAATGTGCAGGTGTTAAAATATTTTTCCTTGCAGTGATTTATGCGCTGCTTGGGATTCCCCTTTCATATGTGCTTTGGTACAGGCCCCTCTATCGTGCTATGAGGTAAATTGCAATTTTCCTTTGCATATTCACTAGCACTTCAACACTGTTTAAACTGTAAACACACAGGGCTTAGGTCTACTTAGGGATCCCGTTTAGTTACAGGCTAATGATACATTATGAAATGTTCCCTCCCAACCTGATTGTGCATTATGGTGGCTGTTGCTTATGATTGTTTCTGTTATGCAGGACTGATAGTGCACTGAAGTTCAGTTGGTTTTTCATGTTCTACTTGGTATGTTGATCCATTACAAGATATTAGCATGTTACTTAGTGACCGACTTACTAATCCTTTTGTTAATTGCTTTGACTTGATGCAGCTTCATATAGCATTTTGCATCTTTGCTGCAATTGCACCTCCAGTTGTTTTTCATGGGAAGTCATTAACGTAAGTTCTACAAGCTGCATTGCAGGGTTTACTTATCCGAGTGTAAAGTTTTTTTTATCTCTTTATCTGCTTGGTATTGAGTGAGTGTAATTTTTGAAGTATACATCAAAAGATAAATCATCCCAATTTTTTTTAAATACATTTAAATACTAAATAAAAAAAATTATTAATTATTTCCATGTCATTTAAAATGTCACACGTGGACTTCCATTAGTCAAACACGAGTTTACTTAATTAATAGTAGGGACTAAAACTGTTGAAGATTTTTATAGGGACTAAAAATGAATTTTTTAAATTTTATAGGGACCAAAAACATATTTAACCCATAAGAAAAAGATTGGATCATTGTAACTGCAGATCTATGAAGCACAAACTCAGACATGACACCAGACACGGCACAAACATAAACACGTCAGAATAATTTGAGAAAATGACATAATTCAATGTAATCATGTGTCGGTGTCGGACACGATATGTATCTGACACCGGACACGCCTAATCCGAGGACTATCTGTGCTTCATAGGTGCAGATGAATGCCTCTTACATGTTTTAGCATAAGTCAGCAATGAAACAATATAGTGGGATATACGTTCATTCTTGATGTTGTTTTATCATTGTTTGAGTTCAGGTGGGAAGAAATTGATGTGGCTCTAAAATTGATTAAGTTCCCCTTTCAAAACATTTTGGTCTTTCTCATATTGTAGTTGGATGCCATTTTGTGCTGTTATCTCTTTGCCACCCTTTTCTTAAGTCATGCTTGCAGTTGGATTCATTTTCTGTCGCATTTGAATTAATAATTTAAAATTGCAGGGGCATCCTTGCAGCGATTGATGTGTTCTCAGACCACGTATTGGTTGGGGTAAGTTGTACTCGTCCATATTAGCATTTATTTTGTTGGTTGAATATATTGCACTGGATATTTAGAAGCAGTTCTGTTTAATATTGTGATCAGACATATAAGATTAATTTAGTGATGAAATATTTGCATGCCAAGTTGTAATATTATCCATTTATATATCTGCAGTAATTTAAACCTAAGGGTCTGTTTGATTGTGTTTTGGTTTTTTAAAAACTGTTTTATAAATCAATTTTGAGAAACTGTGTTTTACAAGCATTATGTTTTTTTCCTTTTCAAAACAACATATTATGCAACAGTTTTACAGAACAAGCTATAATCAAACATTACTTTTTTAATTTTCAAAAACAGAATTGTTTTAAAAAACAGTAATCAAACAAGTCCCAAGTCTTGAAGGCAATTAGTGTTCTCAAGCTGATCACCTCTTTCCCCTCTCCTATGGAATTATGATCTTATGTATGCATGAGTGACATTAAGTGTCAGATAGTTTAACTACATTTTTCATTTCCATGTAGTTATTGGCACTCAACTGTCTAGACATCAAATGAAATGCAACCAAATAACTGAGTGTAGAAACTTTAATTTAGATGAAGAGATGTAAATTTTGTGGGAATTGGATATGGAACTAGATTTAGTTGTGTCTATTTGGTAACTTGAAGTAGTTGAAAGAAAAAAAATGAAAACCTCCCTACTTTTCATTTTTAATTTCGTATGTAATTTATGTCTATTTGGTGTCTATTTCATAACCGTTTAACTGTGCTTACATGCTTTGATCCATCAATATTATTGGTGCTCTTACAGATATTCTATTTGATTGGATTTGGTCTGTTTTGCTTGGAGGCTCTTCTAAGCTTGTGGGTAATTCAGGTGAGGGACAATAGCTTTGATTTACTTTCTCAGTTTTTATTTATATTGCTTCTAGGCAACAAGATAAGTTATTGTAGTTAAAAGAATATGAATTTGTACTATTCTCTGCTTCGTTTTCTGTTGTTGTTTTGATATGAATTATAGCGTGCTATTATAGATCTATAGACAACAGGGAGTTGCTTTAGAAGAGGGCAAGAGTAAATGGCCTTGTAAGAGTTTAAGCACTTCTTTTGAAGACTGAAGTGTATTTAACAGTGAATGATTCACCAGTGGTTCTTCATAGATACAAATGGTTTCTTGCTATTGGGGGGATGGGTAGCTCACTTGGTTGAGTTTAAGGAAAACTAAAAGTAGTAGTTTCGTATTGGAAACTATAATTTTTAAACTTTTCACAACTTTTCACCATTTTCCAACACAATATTTCTATTGCAAAGAATGGAAATGATTGATTAAAAACTAGGATTTAAAAAAAAAAAAGGTTTTTTTTTTGCTATTGTGGACTATGGGAAACTCAAGACTATGCTAACAATTAAAACTAGGACTGTAGTACTTGGAGCTTATGTTTGGCTACTATTCTATTTAAATAAAGTAGACCATGACTTCTGTGTTTTTCACTTCACCAGCTACACTTTAAGTTTCTTTCAGAAGAAATGATTGAAATATTTGCCTGATGGTTGTTTTGTTTCCTTTTATTTTTGTTGCTTCTGCAGAGAATATACATGTTTTTCCGGGGGCACAAGTGAGACTGTTCTCAAGATTTTGTTCTAGCGGCTTTTTATAGTGTCAGTCACTATCCAGTGTGGCCTAGTATATTCTCTTTTTTCTCAATCCTCTTCTCCATTCTTTGCAATATCTTTGTGTGGTATTGTTCTGTTGTTTCTCTGTAGTGATTGTACCATAGTCTTGTCTGTACTTGACAGTATAGTGTGAATTATGTGAAATTGAGTATGTTTTTAGAATTTCTCTTGAAACAATATTTTACCTTTGATATGCATATATGTATTGGATTTCCAGTGTGGATCTAGTGTAGAGGTTTTTTTTTAACAGCAACTCAAATAGATTCAAGTGGAAATTATGTGCAAATGGTAACAACCTGGGATAAAGTACAAGGAACCAAAAACTAACCAAATAAATCAATAAACCTGCCGCATCTGAAGAGAGCAAAAATTACCTTATACAATCTAAGGGGTTAACGAACCACCATTAATACCAATATTATTTTACCTAAGCCATTTCAAATAAACTTTTTATGTCCCGTTTGTGTTGGATTTATTTAACAAATAAATCATTTATCAAAAATCATTTTTCTTATTTTAATAGCTTTTGTTTCAGATTTTAAAAAATAATCTTTTTTGTTAAAAAATTCATTTTTAACCTCAATGAAAACAAAGTCCCCTTGAATCCTATCCACCCAAAAACTTTGTATCACACTTGACTTGACGAATCACAAATTGTAAAATGGTGATCCTCCTCTTCTCTTACACTCCTTCAGGATTCGATGGCTTTAAGGAGAGAAAGTCACAACGATGTTTGTGTAATTTAGTGTGTATGATGAAAGGAAATGAAAAAGAAGTAATAAAAAATTAGAGAGAAAATAGGGCAAAGGAGAGATAGACCCGGTCACCATGACTTTTTAGCGTGTTTTATGATAGAAAGATGAAAGAGAAATAATAAAAAGATTAGAGAAAATAATATAAGAGGGCTTCACATTAGTCATATGCTTAAGAGTTAAGATCATGCTATTGGTATTGAATTCAACAGAAAAGTATGTATGCACAAATCCTTGACAATATTTCTTTTAACCCTTGAGGTGATATATTTGAAACTTGCATGTAAAAGTAAAACAACTCTAATGTTTGTAATAAAAGCTTCTGAAATACTTCCAAGTGCTTCTGAAAATAATCAAATTAAGAACTGCCATATAATATTTCCACCAAGTGATTTCAACAACAGAACTTGAAGAGGTGTAGTCACCTCCCCAAACAACATGGAGGAGGATGAAGCAATGGGAAAATATTGCAAAGCCCCTTCTTGTGCTTTCCTTTTGTACAAATCACAATTGCATAGTTTTATTTAATTTTAATTGTATTGGTCACTATGCAATATAGATCTGCATTGTTTGCATTGCACAAAATAAGTAAATTACACAATAATGTATTAGAAAAAATGCAGTCACTTCAGTACAAATCTATATCCATGTTTTGCGAATACTACAAGTTGTGTGAGAATTCGTGTCTCAGTTTTTTTTTCCTTCCTTTTATGACCTTCTATAAACCAAATCCACGACAGTGTGATTTTATAGCTGAACCAGTACTCAACTAACTCACTTTCATAATCAATTTTACAAGATTATACAACAGACTAACTTCACACAATCAATCCTAATCTAATGACAAACAATCAAACAAGTAATTAATTACAGTTCTTCAAACCAACCAACAATCAAGAATATGACACACATTTGTATTGTCTAGTAGCAAGTGCATCATTTTACTTTTGTAAAAAATAAAATAAAAGGGTCTGGTGTATTGTACCAAAAAAAGTGTCAAGTGCACAGGTCCTTTTTTTAAACCACTGTGAATAGATAAATAATTGAGAAGAATTAAACAAATTGAAACATTAAGTATTTATGTTTGTATCTAATAACAAAGAAGTGTTATACACCAAAACAAGTACCTCAACAAAGAATGACCTAAAATATACAACCACACTGTCTTAGCTTGTAAAATCCGTGACAGAATAATACACCAAAACAAGCAGCTCAAACAAGAAAGACACCTATCTAAAGATCAAACTAATACCACAGAATCCAAAACAACTCCTCTAATTCAAAGTTCTTTTGCCAATAAGTCGCGCATCTTCTCAAGTTTCTCTTTATCAGGAATTGTAGAACTGATTGGACAAAGCAAGCACAACATAGGAGAAATCTCATTTTGTTGTGTTTGTGTCTGTTGCATTCCTTGAGGAGGAATCTCACTTTGTTGCTCAACAAGAGTGACTAGTGTGCCATTCTTGTTGAAGGTTGTGTCGTGAATGCTTCTTCTCTTTTTCCTCTTCTCTGTATCTTTCACATTTTGGTGGATAAAGTATTTTTGGGCATGGCCAGCAAGTTGAATTGGAGTCTTTGTCACCACAAATTCTTTCGAAATATCTTTCCAACGTCCCTTACCATATTTTTCTAGCCCCTTCAGAAACAACCTATATATCACCAATTATAGAATGAATGTGAAATATTCAAGTTCAACTGTATAATATGAGAAGAAAATATACTAATGCATCCATATTCATAACTAAACAAATATATAAAAGATAAAATAAAAACAATTGTCAATAAACAGAATAATTTTATAGAAGTTAAAATCTGTAATTTTATAAGAACTAAACACATATTTAATTCAATAAAATAAAAAATATAACTTTCAATCATAGGTTAACATAGACTGCATACTTACTTGTGTTCATCTTCCGTCCAACGTACCCTTTCCTTACGCCCTCTTTTTGCTACATGACTTTCTTCTGGTACTGACTCAGCTTGAATTAAGTTATTTTTGTTAGAGTTTAAAGTTGCGATGTTATTATCATTAGAGTTTAGAATTGCGACAGCACGACCCGACTCAATGATATCGGTGCCAGTTTTCTCCTGTTGTTGTTCCATGCTATGCTCAGAGGGATCTGGGACTGAAACTGACTCATTTAAATCAATTTGATGGAGGTCTGATTGTATAATTTTTCTTCCTTCCATGCTTTCTATACCAAGAAAACAACTATAAGAATTTAAAACCAATTTCATCAAATTTGAATTATATCGACATCATGAATCTCAAAAAAGATACCTAATAATCCTAACAAAATGAAGAAGGCCATAATGAGAAAGCCATAGAACATCATGTTGCAACTAAAAGCCACTTCAATTGTATCAAAGCAAGAATATTGAAGATTAGTGATTCTCACCTTGTCCTGCTGCCACCGGGGATACAGGCTTAGGATTCTCACCATTCGGATAAGGTCCTGAACCAGGTGGGAGAGCATATGCAGGAACATCAATGTGAGGTGTACCATTTGTGTTACTGTTGCGCTTAGGGCCTGGCTTTCGATAGCATGGCGATGGCATCTTATTCATCGGATTGAATTTTCCAGAACCATTTGACTTCTGTTTAATCACAGATCCATACACGGAAAATCAGGCAAACACGAAAAAATAGTCAAACCCAGAGTTAAGAATATTGTAGAATACAACTTTAATTTCCATCGAAGAAAAAAAACAATATGACCTAAATAAATTTGTCGACTCTCTCCAATATTTTTTACTCGTCGGTTAATACCAACACATCATATTTTAATTGTTACTCAATAATACAATTCTTATGCTTGCAATAATATGGCTAAAATCATGAAAAATAGATCAATACAAAACATGTTTATCTGAACAAAGAAAACTCCATCATAATCACATTCCACTAACATGATCTTTTGCATTTCATTCTCAAACGACAATGCTATCAAATTACAATAAAGAACAAACAAACCTGCACAGAAGGAGCTCTAGGAACAACCTGACCAACACTAGGCACAGAAACTGCTACATCCTCACCCTTAGCAGAAACATTCTTAACATGATTCTTAGGTTTTGGAGTTTGAGCATCAGAAAGAGCTGGACAAGACTTGGTTCCAACAACCAACACAGGAACATCACCACTTTTCTCCTTATCAGCAATCACCATAATTGTTTTTCTTCAAATAGCAAAAAGATTGAAACTTTACTATCTTCTTGGTATCAATTAATGATGCTGAAAACAAAAATCAAGAGTTGAATCAGTTGAAAAAACCAAAAGGGTATTAAGATATTGACTTAAAAAATGAAAATATAGGAAAAAGATTGAACCTTTACTTGCCAATGATGTTGAAAACAAGAATCAAGAGATGAATCAGTGGAAAATGAAACTAGAAAACTTCAATAAAAAGAAAATTCAACAAAAAAGCTCCTTTTGAAATTGTTTGACAAGATTATACGACGCCTAATCTAATGATAATCGGAGTCGGCTACATAGATCAAACAAACCCATACAATGCACAAATTAGGTTTCTGTTATCAAATTTTCAACAACAACAATATCAAAAACAAAAATTAAACAAGAAAATTTGACAAGATTATGCTGTATCTGAAATCAACAAAAAAGTCACTACATAAACTCAATGAAGTTGATTGAAATGTGAAAGAACATAAAAAACGTTAAAATTAAGAGAAATTTTTTACCCCAATTGTACTTCAAACTTCCAAGTGAAGAAGCTTAAACAAAACCTTGACTTCCAAGTGAAGAAATCGTCGATCAATTCGGAAGGATGAGTTTGGGGTTGTGATTTTGTGAGAGAAAGGGAAACTTTGATGAGAAATAACGAACAGAAAACCAAAAGCGAGGGAAACGTTGAATTATGAAAGTGAGAGAAACAAATTGATTTTGTGAGAGATGTATAAAAAAAGACTTAGAAATTTGTCTATGGCTTTGTTCGGTAATGGATAATTGATAAAATAGTTGATAACTTATGGTTAATAGTCTTTTCTAAAATAAAAAACTTATGACTAATAGTCAATGACCGATAACTGAGGTATAAATGTTAGGTTGAACATGTTGATAAGTGTAAAATGACATAAAATAGTATTCTTAATTCATAACAAAATTTATATCAATAAATATTAGTAGGTATTTTGAATTTCGGTTTTTATTGAAAAAGTAATTTAAAATTAATTAATTAAGTATATTTAATATTAGGGTTAAATATGTTTTTGGTCTCTACAAATATACCAACTTTTTGTTTTAGTCCCTCTAAAATTTTCCTTTAACTTTTAGTCCCTATAAAAATTTTCATCTTCACTTTTGGTCCCTCTTTTAAAGTAAACTCATATATAGAATTCATATTTTTGAATAAAATTTTGCTGAAAAATTAATAATATTATAAAAATCAATCCTAAAAAAAATTAGAATTTTTTAACAAAACATGAATTTAATATGAATTTTTATATTTTTGATGGTTAAAAATTCATATTTAATTTATGTTTTTTCGAAAAATTCTATTTTTTTTGGGAAATATTTTTCCAATTTTCTACACATTTCTGTACAATTTCATTAAAAAAAAATACTAAAATTAACTTTAAAATAGGGACCAAATGTAGTGATTGAAAATTTCATAGGGACTAAAAGTTGAAGAAATTTTTTAGAGGGATTAGAACGAAAAGTTGGTATATTTATAGGGACCAAAAACATATTTAACCTTTAATATTATATATGAATTTTATTCACTAAATTTCATTTTATATTTATTTTCATTTAGGTATTTATACTTTAAAAAACAATTGAACGTCACACACAAATTTAAAATGTATTATTATTGTTGTTGTTATTATTATTAGGCTTAATAGCAGTTTTAGCCTACTAACTTTCCCAAAGTTGCGATTTTGGCCTCCTAAAAAAAACCACAAAACCGCCTCCTAAGTTTTGCATCTGTGACAGTTTTGACCCCCAAGGCCAATTTTGACTTGGTCTACGCTGATGTGGCACCCTAAGTGAGGTGCCACGTGTTATTATTATTATTATTTTTGCCTTGGGGGGTCAAAACTGCTACAATTGCAAAACTTAAGGGGCGGTTTTGTAATTTTTTTCTTAGGGGACCAAAATCGCAAATTCGTGAAAGTTAAGGCGCAAAAACAGCTATTAAGCCTAAAGGTTATAAGTGTCCTTTGGTTTGGAGGGAGAACCTTTAGTTACTAATAAAGTGACCCTTTGGTTACTTTCACCTGATCTCTATGTCATGTCATTCATCCTTGTCGATCAGCCCAAAACAATTGCCACCCCTGCTTTTGAATAGTTATTTTTAATGTTAAGGACTAAATTACTAACGGGATACATGTACATAGACCATTGTGACAACAAGGTGCAAGTTAGGAACCAAAATAGTTGATCCCAGTTTTGTTTTTGTCCCTGATTTTGATTTCTTTACCTTCATATTTTGGTCCCAATGTCACATCATTCATTTTTGTCAGCCCAAAACTATTGTCATCTAAACTGTTAACGGTCATTTCTAACGTTAAGGACTATACTGTTAATGGAATATACATCCATAGACTTTTTATTTTATTCTAAGTCAGAAACCATACGACATCGTGGTATAAAATAAGGGACGTTGTTTTCCTTAAAAAAAAATTACCTAGCCTTTGAAGCTTTAATTTAACTTATGAATGCATTAGGTTTTATCATAGTGCAGGAACTACGAATAGATGTAATGGATCAGAATGATCAAATATAACCGGGTTACCACATGAAAATATGTCCAAAGGAATTAAAAGGAACACTCTAATGATAATGTTTCAGAGCATAATTTTATCACTGCTTGTTAGTTTCTTTGACGTGGCGGAATGAAGCTATATTAATTTAAAGATAATTTTCAAAGGTTAAATGATCCTTTTTTCAACAACCCATAATATCACAAAAGGAATCAATAGTTGCTCTACTCAATGCTTCACCGTAATATTCAACCTAAGGAGACTATCTATATTAGTTTGAAGAAATTCCCTGATGAATAGATGGATGAAACTTAACAGTGATGACTGCAAGGGAGGTTGGGAGATCGTATGGTGTGCGGCTTGTTACGTAACTTTTGAAGGGAGATAGATCAAAAATTACATTAGGAAAATTGGAGCTTGTGACACTCTTGTCAAAATGTGAGGCATGTACCATGATTTTGATATGGCTTCCAAAGAGAGAAATTATCATCATCTTATAGAATGCGACTCTGAAATTCTTTTAGATATGGTTCAAGATAATTGTAAGTTTAGTTGGGTTGTTCCTACCTTAGTGTTACACATTCGTTGTCTTGCGCCTCTGGATTGGCATGTTCAGCTTCGTCATGCTTGGAAGGAAGAAAATCGATGTGCTAATTGGATAGATAATATTGTCATTTCCTTTGATTCCTTTAATTGTATTAGCTTGTAGGATGAACGAGTATAATTGTTTTGTCTTCTTTCAAAAAATAAAAAATTTGTTTTGTGTCTGCTTTCACTCTCTCTCTTATCTTTGTGTTTGTTTATATCCGTTGCACTCGGACTTTGAGCTATCTCAGACACCGACTTGTGAAACATTTTGAAAAAGTTTGAAAAAGCCAACACTATTCAACTCTCTTATTGTGTTTTTCTCACCTTCAATCATATGGTAACTAATCTAATCAATAAGCATCATATATCAAAGTAATGTCGAGACTCCTCCTAGTGAGCTTCGTAGACCTATTTTTTATACTATTTTCGTGGTTTACATGTTTAGGAATGCATGTTTAGTTTGTAATCTTTTCTTTGAACTATTGTCGTCTTTTGTAACCAAAAAAAAATAATTATTTCTATTTATCTCTTCCGATGTTAATAATGCATGTAAAATTCAGCAAACAAAATTTCAAGATGATATTATTTAGTGTAAATATCCATTAATGTTTTTTTAAGGAATTATCCATTATTGTTAATAATAATAATAAGGCTTAGAAGCAGTTTTCGCCCCTTGACTTTCACGAAATTGCGATTTTGGCCTCCTAAGAAAAAAAACTACAAAACCGCCCCTTAAATTTTGCAACTGTAGCAGTTTTGGCTCCCCAAAAGCCAAATAAAAAATAAAAAAAATAACACGTGGCACCTTACTTAGGGTGCCACGTCAGCGTAGACCAAGTCAAAATTGGTCTTGGAGGCCAAAACTGCCACAGGTGCAAAACTTAGGGGCGGTTTTGTAGTTTTTTTTCTTAGGGGACCAAAATCACAACTTTGTTGAACTCCGTTAGTTGCTCTGTTACGGTCTTTGACTCCACCATCTTGAATGAGTAGA
>Ga0099826_10000317_pt1 | contig 21828 bp, 10 predicted proteins | sample Mtrugardesep15_FD_76830 | JGI IMG/M metagenome (GOLD analysis project Ga0099826, IMG submission 76830) | Root nodule microbial communities of legume samples collected from California, USA - M. trunc garden sep15 | ecosystem: Host-associated > Plants > Roots > Nodule | place: USA: California... | reverse complement strand
TTTTTTTTTTTTTTTTTTTAAGTAGCTTAATAATGACAAAGTAGACAAAGATTTGACAATACTCTCATACATTGCATGTATTATATGAAACAATTTAAGGTGAAAAAATATAGTTGAAGATTCTTTTCTCCGGAGATAATTTACGGATGAAAAAATCTTAGGAGATTTTTTTTTTTTGAAAGAAATATCTTAGGAGATTTGACAATACTCTCATATATTGTATGTATTATATGAAACAATTTAAGGTAAAAAAATATACTGAAATTGTTGTGAAAATTAATCTCACACTGCTCACGTCAAGATCTTTTAACATTGGCCATCTCAATACATGATCAAGATATTTTCTATTTTCTCTTTGATGCATTCCATTCTACCACAAACTTTTCATTCTTTGAAAGTCTATGATTTCAAAAGTGGTTATCTGACCTTTTTTTTACTGAAATCTGACTATCTTTATTCACTTCAAAAATATCACGTATATACATTTTCAAAACTTAAACTTGTAATTTATTGAAGATCACTTCATTTGTGTAAATCCTCTACATTTTCCTTTCGAAATGTGAAAGAGTTTTAAGAAAAGGTTGCTTCTGCCTGCCATGCATTAAAATCAACTTGTTTTTCCCACCTTTTTTCTACAATGCAAAACACCTATATATTTTTCAACAAATTATTTTAATATAGTTTTCTTCGACTCACTCACACACACACTTTTAAAAAAAGAATTGATGCTCTCTGTCGAGTTGTTGACATTTCACAATTTTTTTTATCATTCGTGTAAAAATTAACCCAATGCTCGCGTTCTTCATGTAAAGACCCAATTATTCACTCATCCTCTTCTAGTTGGAATTGTCCACTATTGCTTATCATTTATCTTCAAATTGATGTTTTGACCAAGACTTATAAATGCTTGAGTTGAGATATCTTGTGAAGCCATCATTTATTTCTCTCAATACACGACTATGATTTTAAGCACCCTTCTAAATATATGCTGAAGGCAAAATCAGTGTCGAGTATTTAAAAATACCTCTCTAACAACCACTTGATCCATTTTTATTGCATTTGAAAGTTTTCCACCCATTACTCTTAGCCATCTTTCCACCAATCATACGAAAGTATTTGAGGTTTCATAGGCTAGTAATGCACAACCAAACAACCTTGACGTGATTATTACACTAGTAAAAGGAGCTAATGCCATTTTTTTTTTTATAAGTTGTATCAAATTGAATTGCATCTCCAAAATCTTGATAATCATGTCTACATTTTACATCCATCTAAAATACACTTTTCACATGATCCTCATCATCCAAACCAATTGCATAAAAAATCTTGCATTTTCTTCTTGCATTAGCATAAAATACTTTAACAAAGCATTTGCATCTCCCGATCCAAAGTCAAATGACAATCTTTATCTAAATAATTTATGAAGTCTTTCTTAACCAACCAATGTTTTCATATCCTCTATGTTGTTTGGATAATATGGCATACATTTTGGTTGTTCTCACTCGTTGCAAAGTTTTAATATAATATTACTTTTGGGCATTATTGATTTCTATATGACAAGGAGAATAATGTGCTGAAAAAATTCATGATTGTGTTCTTTAATTAAGCTGTGAACAAGTCATTTATCATCACAAGTCACAACTATTTTTAATACAGAATCTAGCCTCCAAAAAAGGACTTGGGTTCAATATACTGCTTTTGAGCTTCAATGACTCCTATATGAAAATGAAAATAATGAGCATATAATGAAGAAAAAATAACTCATAATTGTGATATTTAATAAAGCTGTGAGCATTCCATATATCATCACAACTTCTTTTAATACGCAAACTAGCCTCACACTCTACCCGGTCAAGTAAAATCTTACTACTACTTCATCATTGTTAAAATAGGTTTTTCCTTGTATCTCACAACTATTCCAAATTTCACACAAGGTATTTATGAAGTCATCCAACTTTAGATCAATGGCTAAATTATGTGTCATCACCCATGTCGTATTGTCAATGTTGTTGGGATAACTTCACGATTATTTTGCCCACGGAAAAAAAACTTCATGATTTTTGATAAAGTGGCTTCAATCTTCCTGGTTCATTAATTGTGCTTTTTACACATTGCCACACAATACCCTATAACTTCGTATCCTTCCATTGCTTGATCAAGTTATTCCATATATGCAATACACAGTTTTTATGATAGCCATGTGAAAATACCTCAATGCATGTAAAAGACGAAACAAAACAATCATGCAAAAAAGTAAAAAATATAATAAAATGAAAACATAATCAATATGGACCAAAAAAGTTCATAACAATTTCTGATAGAGAAATATATTTGAACATCCATTTGGTGACAACTATTGTGACAACTTTCTCTCTCATACTCACATTTTTTTTACTTTATCTCTCTATTGCTATGATTTCCGTGCAAATACCTACTTTTTCTTTGTAGATTATGATTGTCAAATAAATTGTCAACCAAACTGGTTGTTCAAATAACACCCCTCTTTCTGATATGAGCTACATCAGTCCCTTACATTTTCCGTATGTTCTTCCCTTTCTTTGGGACCACTAATTGAAATTTTTAGTTTGAGTTATCAACTGAATTTACCTCATCAAGTTTATCAATCTTTTTATTTTGAGGGAGTAAACAATGTAATAATATTAGCAATTAGGGCGAACATGTTATTTGCATCACACTAATTTCTCAAATACTAAAATTCTGTTTATTCCCCCTACGAAAGAGTCACATATACGAGTTTTTGGATTCAAATTCAGATGAAAGGGTCAATAGTAGAAATATCAACTTTATCAGTTGAGATGAATCTTACAAACAAATACTAAAATTAAATTTTAAACAAATTTTCTTATCTAAGACTCAATGTATGTTTGATTCTGGAGGTGCGACATGTTTAATTGTTTTAAGTAAAATTAATTTTGTTTTCAAAATGCTATAGTTTGTAGCTTTTGATTTAAGAATTAATTTTTATACACAAATTTATTATTGAACACAAATCATTTTACCTTCAACCCAGTATTAATCAAAATCAATTTTACATAATTAATTTACGTAAAACCAAATATTTATCCTTGCAAAACCAAACATACACCAAATAAAACAATTAGGAGATGTGGATTTTAGCATGTTAGATAGAGAGTATGTGACCAACCAAAGACTAAACCAAGCATCCAAACTTTGAAGTTTGTCTCGTCAAAGGTTGAGAGAGGAAGGTCCCACGTGACTAGAGAAGTGCAGTTATTGATTCTTACATGAAAGTGTTAAGTGATAGTGACGTTACGTGAAAGTGAGAGAAGCACTACTACAAAAGCAGATTTTTTTTTGTTTCTCTTGTCAAATTTGAAACTCAAATCAGTCTTTCCCCTCATAGTCATGAATGAGTTGCAATGGGAGTACCCCGTCGCCACCTTAGCCACCGGATTCGCCTTCATCACCATCAAGAATCCCTTTGACGTTGTTCAAACTAGGCTTCAAGGTTCCCTTTTCTCTACTTTCACTCCATCTTTTTCATATAACCCATTTTACTTTACTTTTTACTATTATTCAATCATCATCTTGCAGTTCACGATGGTAGACTCTTCTCTCAATATCCCAAATACAACAACACTTCTCACGCCATTTTCACCATTGCTCGTAAAGAGGTTTGTATTTTTCTTAGCTACCTCCCCTAAACCAATTATTTTAAGAGACAAGACTAACTTCAACTGAAAACAAATTTTTAAAGATTAGCCATGATTACACAAACTTTTATAAAATGTTACTAATTAAGGTCCTTAACGATCCACAATGGTGAGGTCTTAACCATTTAAGATCCGGTACCCAATAGGTACCTCTATTGTAGAATTTTTTTTTTGGGGTCTCTTAAGACTCAGGGTCTAAGACCCCATTCTTAAGTGGGTCTCATACTACTTTTTGATAAAATAATCATTGTTGAGTTGTTTTTGTTACTTTTGTTGAAATATAAATGGTAAAAAATTATTAGTGGGACCCATTTAGACTTTTTGTTAGAGGGTCTCTATTGAAGTGGTTGAGTACCTATTAGGTACTATTATAAAAAAATTATAAAAAAGTGATGTGTCCATGTGGGACCCGTTTAAGATCTTAAGATTATTATGGATGCTCTAACTAGTGTTGGGACACTAGTTAATATTTCCTTTAAAAAAATATAATTGTTTAAACCAATCGTTAATGAACTTACCGAATAAAAAATCTTTTACGAAAATTAAGTTTCATTGCTGGCAGAACAATTATTTGCAAGCTTAGGCCGAACTCCAAATTACACCTTTTTCTTAGGATCCAAAGGGTTAATAAAAAAAAAAAATTGTCCCAAATCTTAATCATTACTACAAACAAAAATTAATTATTTTTAAACTGTTTAATACTTTTATTTTTAGCTAACGTTTAACTAATTTTTTACTCACTCCGTTTTAAATTATGTCATTCTATACAACCGACAAATTGCTCTTTTCTATATAACATTAACTACATATGTAAGATTGTTAAAGTGACATATAATTTGAAATGGATGGAGTAATTATTAATTTAAATAATTTCGTAAAAGTGATAAAATAGTTTAACTAAATGACTAAAATAAAAAAAAGGTTTTAATTTTAATTTCTGAACTTTTTATTTTTTTATTGCTAATATTGCTAAACCTAGTAAGTATTGCATTGGACACTTGCCGGTATGCAATAGTCTTGTATGGTCACGGGAAAACTCACAATGTGGAAAAACTCATTACCGTTGATTTGAGTCAGATGGCTCTATTTGGTATGACTGTGTGACTGCATCATCTTTATGACTGCAGTGAATCGCATCCCCTTTTTCTTTTGTAAATTATGGTTGTCAAATAAGTTGTCACCAAATTGATTGTTCAAATAACAATCCTCTTAAAAAAAGTACCTCATTTTGTGTCTAAACACAATAGATTTGGTCTCAGTGATTAGAATAGCTCCGCTGGTATACCAATTTCTTAGGACCAATGCCATAACGGTACTCCCTCCTCTCATATCAATTGTAGCTTAAGCCTAAGCAGACTATTTATAAGAAAAAATACACATTCGGTCATTATCATAAGCAAAAAATCATACAAATACATCGGTCATTCAATAAATCGAGAACATGTTTTTTTGCTTATAATAGTAGTAGAAATGTGTAAATCAATTTCACTAAATTCTAACATTTAGTGAAAGACTCAGTCAAGTAGTTTTTTTTTCTTCTTTTGAATGACAAATATTAATGTGTTAATTGTTATGTTAGTTTTTTCTCCTTATCAAAACTTGAACCGTAAACCTCTAACTCAAACCGGTTGAAATACCCAAAGTCCCCCTCTTTGAAGTAGTTAAATTAATACTTTCCCGTGGTGACAAATAATGTAGTACTTTATTTTGATTCAATTATAAGAAGAAGAAAAAAAATTCACACTTAATAATTTAATTTTTTTGATTTCATGTAAAAAATATGAATTCATTCACTAACCTACCCCTAATTGTTGGTCATCTCCTCCCACCATTAATTTAAGGATATTTTTTGAATAATAGTATTAAATGAGAATAGATTAATTGCACTTGCTTACATCTGAGTTCAAAAACTTTGGACATTTTTTTTCTTCTTATATTTACGTCCAACACATTTAGACATGTTTTTATTTTTGCTTATACTTAAGTCTGAAGTGTATTAACGATGGATTAGTCCAAGTGGTAGAGGACTTGAGCGCCTTAAGGAGATGATCAATGAGTTTGATCTCTAACTTCTGCGTATGAAAAAAAATCAAGTTGGGAAAGAAGAACCCACATTGTGTGCCCCACAGGTTCCTCGAAGAAGATTAGTCAACATTAAAACGACACTGGAAACTTTGTACTGATAACATGATAACCAAAAAGAAAATTGAATCTGAAATAGCATGAGACAAACAAATATTAAAAAATTTGCACTTAATAGAACATACACAAAGTTAGAACTATGGTTTCTGGTATTTGTGATGATTGAAGAGAAAGTCAGCACTATGGTTTGTAGAATTGTAGTATTGGTGAGTATTGAAGGAAAACTGAATAGCAACCCAGAAACATAGTGATATGAATGCGAACTGAGTTTTGGTGACAAATTGTATCAAGCTAGGAAGCATGTGTAGGACATGTATAGAATAACAACAGCTCATTGACATGTGATGACCAATTGTAGATTCTACAAGACATGATGGGCTAAGATAAAACGTGCAAACTTAATATAATGCTGACATAAAATACAATTTCTAAATTATACTATTAAAGACATCATTGTTTCTTAAGTCAGCATTAGTCGTTATAAAATACTACAGTATTTTTATCAAACAATTGTGCTATCCCAGTACTATTGATACTGAAATTCAAGCATGATTGAGTTGTGTAGGTTAGAAGCATCCAATATAATATTTGCTAGCTGTTTTGGAGTGTCTAGGTTGTTTGTCATGCCCTTATTTGTGAGGGTCAGTAGTCCCTGTTGGTTAATGAATGGTAACTCAAGCCTTTAGACTTCATTTCTCACCACGCGCTTGCTCTTACTTTTGTGAGGGTCATCTTGTGCATTAGTTGTTACTATCTCTGTAGCTAGGATCACAGGCTTCCGCGTCCTTTGTTTCCATGTATAATTGACGGATGTGGTGTTAGTAAATTGACGTATAGGAGAAAAATTTCTAGTTTAGGTACTATGTGTATGTCATACTAAGAATGTGCTACTTACATGTGATTTGTCTTGCAGGGATTGAAAGGGCTATATGCAGGCTTTCCTGCTGGGCTTCTTGGCGCAACTATTTCATGGAGTTTATTAGTCTTTTAGTAAGTAGTTAAAATTTAAACCTTTCATCTTTACATTTGATACTCACTTAGAGAGAATGATATTATATTGGGATGACAGACTCTTTATCTTTGCATTCTGATGTTTGTGCATGTAGTATAGTATGTACCCTGTCTGGTTAAGTTTTAACTTGTTTCAGTGAGTGTGATTCTCTCCTTCTCTCTCTCTCTCTCTCTCTCTCACACACACACACACACGACACTCACTATTCATTAGTAGCTAAGGACCACTTTGTTGGGGCATTGCTTGTTTTTCATGTGGAAGGATTGTCCCCCTCCCCCCTCTCCCAATACTGTTAACTTCCACATTACTAATACTTCTGATGCCGTATTAGAAATTGTAAACTATCCTGGAGAGATAATTTGAGAGAGATGAGTATTCTCTTTTCCGAATTTATTCTTTCTATTCAATCATTGTTCCATTGCAGTTGAGAGTGGCCTATTTATAGATTCACCAATGGACTAAGGGTCTGTTTGGGAGTTTGGAGGGGAGGACTTTGAGAGAACGAGAAAAGAATGCTTATGATTAATATACTTTTAATTTTGAAAGTATTATAACAACATAGAAAAGATTTGAACAATTTTCAAAGTCCTCAAAAATAATCCTCCTCTGATACTTTTTTTGAGCTATATTAGGGAGATTTTGTATTATGAAGAAAAATAAACTCTTTCATTCCTATTTCTTTTTCCTTCTTTCCTTTTTCCGAGGTATCTAACTAACTTCAGTATTCAGTTAGTTAGTTACATGGGGGATTATAGTATGTTTATGGTGTAGCAAAAGCTCTCATGAGTTGGAGGAAACATACTCCCTTGATAATTTTTGAATTGTTACTAGTCCATCTTATTGCTTTCCTAGAAGACCAAACTCATCACCCCACTTATTTTTTATTTTTTTACAATTGTAGCTATGGAATAGCTAAAGAAGGACATGCTAGGAGCAAAGTGGAGAAGTTAAGCCCAGGAGCTTTGATGACGGTGAGTGTTCAAAAATACAATTTTATGAATGGATATCACATTTATAGTTCATAGTAAGATGTTTGAATAAATTATATGTTTTTCCATCTTTCTAGCATTTTGTATTTATTGTTGTTGCAACTTGGAGTAAAGTTTCATAATCTCGGTTGGTTCGAACCGAAGGAGTGGTGAGAAGTGATACGATTAAATGCTTTTGGTATGTATTAGATGAATTCCCTGATGAAAATTGTTGCTTGAATATCGTGTAAGGATGGAACTAACATACATAACTACTACCTTATCTGTGTGCATATATTTGAGATATTTCTTAGCTTTCAAAGTTGGATGTTTAGGGATCCAAAACCAACCAACCATATTGTGGCACATTCATGAATGGTGTCAAAACTGAATCTACTGTCATTTTGGTTTCCTTCACCTGTTGTCAGGTTTGCTTGTGCACGAATCCTTTTTCTGTAGTGAAGACAAGGTTGCAGCTTCAAACGCCTCTTCATCATGGACGACCATACTCTGGGCTATATGGTTTGATCTCCATCTTACATTGGCTATATACATTTTGAACTGTTTAAATTTGGTGGGGACGTTTATCCTTCTCACCCAAATCATGCCGTGGTTATATTCATCATTATATCAATTGCTAACCTGCCATGATGTTATTTTATCTGTATAATCAAATATCAGATGCATTTAGGACCATAAAGAGGGAAGAAGGATTTAGTGCACTTTACAGAGGAATTGTTCCTGGTCTTTTTCTGGTATGTTGCTTGCTCTTTGTATTTTGCCCGTCGATCTTACCGCCTTCAATATTAATGCAAGATTACCTGTAATATGTGGAATTGTGCATGGTTAAAGGTCTTCCTTCTTCAATGAAAATAATACAGTAACACTTGTTGCAACTAGCCATTAGGAACTTGAATCCACCAGTTAAATCCATAGACTATATTCAGAAACATCACAGTGGATCCTTCGTTCAATTTCTGCTAAACGTTACAGAATTTATTTGTCATTTTATTGTCTTATGACTCCAACACATGTCATAGTATGAATTGGTCAAATGTCTTCAGCAATCATTCATATTGCATGTTAGAAATAGATTAAAAGCTCTACAAAATATCTCTCAACCTATTTGGTAACTAGTTCGTCAAAAATTTAAAATTCATGTGACCTAGCTCATTACCTCTATCATTATCATCAAACATCTTGTTAGAGATATAAAATCATTTATGGTCCATGAGATGGTATTTGAGCCTTTGATACTCGAGTGGTTGGTGATCTGTGTTGCTCTGAAGTATCGTCCTTCCATATTATTGCCACATGCATATCCTGCAATGTAGTAATGAATAAGTGCAGGAAGGGTTTTGCAACATGCTCTCACTTTAATTGCCATGACTGCTGCCACTTGGATCCCACAAATGCAGAGAGTAAGAGCTGTCACCCCTGGGCCCCACTGTCGGAAACTCACATACCTAATATTATTTGAATTATCTGATGAACAACTCTTTGATTCTTCGTTCTCCTGATCAGGTTTTGTCTTCCGTCGTTCTTCAGTCTCCAACATCTCATTCTTTTGTTGTTTCTGTCCCGATGTTAATAGCACTATCAGTTTCTTGTGAATTTCTTGCATTGGCTTCTCTGCCTGAGTCCCAAATCTTCTAATCAGAGCTTTGGAAAATGACTTCCAGTCTGCATCAAAGTCTTCTTGGAACCAAGAACTGAACCAATGCATGGCTTCTCCCTCCATGCTCATGAAAGCCCATTGCAACTGATCGAACCTATGAACTTCGTGCACCTCAAAAATCTTTTCAGCCCTTGCATGCCACCCTGCCCACCCAATTGGGTTTATCCCTGTAAAAGTTGGTATACTCCCCATTTGCGATACCTCCATCTCTAAGAACACTGACATTCCTCGAAGATCCGGCAGGTCGAACCAATTGTTACCCAAATACAAACACAAATACAAATACGAATATAAACAGAAATACGAACACGAACACATTGAAACATAGACACTGATAGTGCCCAAAATATAGGATATCAACATGATATATATTTATCATGAAAAGTTCATGGAAAATTACATTTTAAGGACCATTGTTCAAAATATTTATAATCTAGGAACATTTATTTGGTCTTAGCAGTGTAATTAACAATCTATAAAGCACTTTCAGAATGGGATGGTGTTCAACTTTCGAGTAAATGAACAATCTTGTTATCTAATGCCATTCATTGGGTGGATTTCACATTTATTTGTATTTGATAACATGGAATTCATGGATGAAAATTTAATTATATAAAACATTACCTTCTGATAATTTTTTGTTTAAGTGTTGTAGTTTGTTATTTGTCAAGCTTTTTATAGATTATTTTATATCTAATGACACCATTATTTGTTTTTAAATCTTGATGGCTACTGGCTATATTAAATATTAACAAAATTACGATTTTAAATGTCTACTTGTTGTTGATTGAGTGCTTGCTTGAATCTGTGGGGTTTAACAGGTCTATCATGGGGCTATTCAATTCATAGTATACGAGCAGCTTCGTAAAACTGTTGTCAATTTGAAGACCAAAGGAAGTAAAATACAACATCAAAAACCTGATCAAATCTTGGTATGTTATTGGACCTTGGATCTATTTACTTCTGAAATTTCACTTGTACTGGACTATTTACATTTCATAAATGATAGTTTGATGATTGGCCTTTTTGGTTACTTGAATGACATTGAGTTCTTGTTCCTATACATCATTACTCCATATTGGTAGAGCAAAATGACACATCCATAATCATGATCGATAATGGATACCTGGGCTGGAATTACTAGATCATAATCTGTCTTGGTCCTGATATATTTAAGCTGATATTAGTTGTGTCAGTTAGCTTAATCAGTATTTTCATGCGTAAATTTTCATTACATAAAGGTCAATTGTCAATGAACTCCAAATTGCGGGGTTATGCCAAACTGTTAGAAGGTCTTAGATTTAAATAGTTTGTCATTAGACATGATTTATGATAGGATATTCTTGTCACTAGAACTATACAGTTAGGTTCCCCTTGTGGGAAAGGCTTTGTTGTTGTGAAATATAATACTTGTGCGGCACATTTTGGCTCTTCTACCCTTGCGTCAAACCATTTTGCAATTTTTTTAATAAGTTCAGATTAATGCATTGAAATATTAAACCAATCATTCCTTCAGATTTTAAGGCTTTGTTAAGTTGTTAATACGGCTATGTTGAATTCTGGGACATTTTAAATGAGACAAAAGCATATATTTGAAATGTGTGATAAACTCATGACTTTTTAAGACATTCTGAGTCTTATATCGTATCTTAGCATCCTGATATTTTATGCTTACAAATATTTTCTTTTGCATGTTGTATTCAAGCTCTCAAGGTACTTCCCATAATTTACATATGCAATGTTTTGATATTTTATTCCTTTCCCCAGAAATCTGTTGATTATGCTGTTCTTGGAGCAACATCAAGAGTTGCTACATTACTCTCAACCCATCCAATTCATGTACAACTCTCTCCCCCTTGTCTTTTGACAGAAAATTTGGATTCTAGTGTCCCCAAACATAATATATCAATCATAGAAGAAGTTGCTTTCTCATGTGGCGTGCTGTTTTTTTTCATCCTTCTTTTTCAGGTTATACGGATTCGTTTGCAGGTACCAAAGTGTGGTTACAATGATAAGGATAATACATTAATACTTGTTCTTAACTTTTAAATTTTAATTGTGTAACTTTCTGAATCTCAAAGCTTGACTGAAACTTCTTTCTCTCTGCAGCAACGACCTGGCGGTGATGGGATACCAAGATATAAGAACAGTTGGCATGTTGTAAAAGAAACTGCACGGTACATATTAAAACTCATTAAGATCTATTTTGCATCTATCTCTTCATTAACAAACAAGGAAAGGTGAAAGTGGGTTTAAAGTGATATACATGTTATTGATAATTGCATTTCTTAGACCTTGGCAACAAAATAGGTTGACTCCTCGTGTATAACACTGTCGATCAATTATAAAGATTATTGTTACTTTTGTGCGTATCCATAATTCAAATTGGTATGCTCTAAATTTCATTATGAACCAATATATTTTTGCATTGTTGATTATGTTGTGTTCTTGCAGGTTTGAAGGTGTCCGAGGTTTTTACAAGGGAATCACTCCAAATCTCTTGAAAAATGTTCCTCTTTCGGCAACCACATTTATCGTTTATGGAAAGGTTCTAAAGTTACTTAAATCGGCTAGAGGGAATGACTAAATATTTTATATTTATAGCATTGCATAACCACTCAATAATGTGGATACAATTTTTGGAGATCAGAAGCATTCTTGCCACAAGTTCATGTTCAATATCTTTCATGTCATAGATTGGATACTTACAATTTGATCAACGAAATTTCTGTACTGTTTGACCTTTTGTAATCTAGAACTTGACCTCATTTTAACCTTTATAGGAGAAATATTCCATTTTCTTTGAATATTTAAGGTGAATACTTATTAACAGTATTTTTTTGGATGCGAATGTAACTAAATTAGATTCGAGTGATCAACCTTGGACCTCCTGCTTAACACTCATTTACTGGTCTCGAATGAAGCCTACTCATTTATTTTTTTATTATTTAAAAAACATAGATAAAGCCTCAGAATTGCAGAATAGTATCAAGTCTCGAGGGATATTATTTTGTAATTCAAATCAAGGAAACCAAGATATTAAAGCCAATGAAAAGGCAGTATCTTGTAAATTTTACAAGCATTACACTGATGATATCAAGTGGGACAAAGATAATGTGAAGTGTTTTAGACTTTTAGGTGATGTTTTTATTTTATTTTATTTTAAACAGTAAACAAAGAATTAATATTGATAGAGGAGAAAAATATAAGTGATACTAGGGGTGTTCGCGGTGCAGTTTGGTTCGGTTTTGAGCATAAAAGTCATCCAAACCGCGAGATAAAAAAACATGCGGTTTGGTTTGGTTCGGTTGATTTTTAAAAAGTCATCTAAACCAAACCAAACCAAACTAATGCGGTTTGGATTGGTTCGGTTTGTGCGGTTTATCGCGAGAAAAAAAATTACATTAGCTCTAATATTGCCAAATTGTTACAAAATAAACATATTGCTAACTTGTTACAAAATAAACATAGGACATTTTATTTTGCTGTTTATATGATAAAATATTAGGTAAAACTTATATCAAAATAGGTAAAATTAAGAAAAAACATAAGCATGAAACAAATTATTGGGAAGAAAGAGAAACAAATTCATCACTGGAAATGAATTGAAAGAGATGAAAAGGAATTAGAATCGAACCTCAGGGTGTAACAATGGAAAAATCGAATCAAAAAAGATTATTCTTGGGCTATGTAATTGGGGCTAGTACATTTTAAGTAATATTCATTATTCTTGCGGTTTGGTTCCTAAGATGCAAACCGCAAACCAAACCAAACCGCGCGGTTCAGTGCAAAAGTCATCCGAATTCATCCGAACCAAGTGTGGTTTTTTGCGGTTTTGGTTTGAATTGGTTTGGTTTGCGGTTTTTCTATTGGGTTGGTTCGGTTTTGAACACCCCTAAGTGATACCAAGATCTATCAAAATAGATGAAGTACAAGTAGTACTCTATCCAACCAACAAACAAAAATGTCTAAAACAACCACAGTACAACCTCGATGATTTAAAAACCGCTCATTAAAAGACACGGATAACCCACATTTTTTTTTGCGGTGGTCGGAGTTTGAACTCTGGACCATGTATATATTATGTATTGTTCATACCAACTGAGATAAGCTCACAAGGACCATATTTTTATTCATTTGAGTAAACTATGAATAGTTAAAATTAAGAAAAAAAATTAAGAACCATACAACTTTTTTTTTGAAGGAGAATCATACAATTTATAAATACAACTCAATTGATACATTTGGTACATTAAACGCGGTTCATACCCAGAAATTCTCACTTCTTACATTAAACTATTGGATAGAAAAAGAAGTTAAGAACAGTAAAAAACAAAACAAAGAAATGCAAGTAATTTTGTCATAAAAATAGTAAATAAAATATATACTTGGACCATTCCAAAACGGTATAAACAGAAATAAAAGAAAGAGATGATGTGGATTAGACAGTTAGAGGGTGTGTGTGACCAAGCATCCAAATCTCTCGCAAGGTTGAGAAAGGGAGAGAGAGAGGTTCCACGTGCAGTTGCTACTTGTTAGTTGTTAATTCAGTATGACGGTGAAACAAGTATAAAAACCATGCATGCTTCCAGCTTCACCATGTCTCATTCTCCCTTTTTCTCTTCTCAAATCTTCTCACATGTCAACCGTACCGCCCAAGCGCAATCGGTTGCGATGGGAGAGCACCGTTGCTGGAGCTGCTTCCGGACTCACCACATTAGCCATCAAGTATCCGCTTGACATTGCCCAAACTAGATTTGAAGGTTCTTCTTTCTCTCTCTCTCTCGTATAAATCATTCAGATTATTTTGTCTACCATTTATTCTATTTTTTTATTTTATTTTTGAGTTTCCTAAATACAACAATACTGTTCACGCCATTTTCACCATTGATCGCACAGAGGTTTGTATTCTTTTCTTTTTCTGCACTTCAACGATCATAAATTATTATTCATATACGTCCTTCATTCAATTCATGAACATTTAATATGAATAGCTGAGTGAATTTTTCTTTACAATATAACGTTCCAAAATAATCGTCATATATCAAGAAAAATAATGAACGAATGGATAAATATAACAATTTTACAAAACCGGTTCTATTACCTATTGGCTATTAACAAATGTCATAACTGCATAATGCGATGCAATATACTGATTTGAAAGTTGTAAAACAACACTTATTTTCAAACGAATGGAGTAGTTTTGATTGCTAAACATTTTTTTTTTTTATTAGTAAGCCTACTATGCATTGACACTTGCCATTATAGCCTACAAATTTTTAGGATTAGTGTCATAATAGTACTCCGTCGGTATCATATCAAGTGTCATTTAAGGTTGTGCAGACTTCTCAAGAAAATCTTGAGATACAAATTTGTCTAATAAAATTAGCTTGATCTAAATATCTGAATTGATAAAGCGCTCAATTAGATTTGCTTATTCTTGAGCTTATGCAAAATAACTTGTGCAAATAAATAAACTTTTATGTATTGTTCATAAGTTTGTCAAGGTAATTTATGAAAAAACAACTTATGAATATACAATTTTCGTTAGTGAGAATTTATAAATCAACATAAAAGTTTATTTATTTGCATAAGCTATTCTTCATAATCTCAAAAATAAGTCAATCCAAATGGTTCCAGAGTCAGCACTATGGTTTCTGGTATTGATGAAGATTGAAGAGAAACTGAATAGCATCCCAAGAACGGAGTGATATGAATTTGAACTGAGTTTTGGTGACAAATTGTATCAAGCTAGGAACTAGGAAGCATGTGTAACAATGTAAGACATGTTAAATTAAGCCTTTAGACTTAATTTTTCACCTTGTGCTTGCTCTTACTTTTGTAAGGGTCACCTTGTGTTAAACTAGTTGTTAATAGGATCATAAACTTCATGTTCTTTGTTTCCACTTAGAATTATCATAGAAATCAAATTACATACATAAAACTTTATATCTAATACTTTATTATACCGTATCATAATACATGTATAGTTTGTTATATCTAATATAAAATATAATTAAAATTGAATAACATATAAGTATTATGCTACTTACATGCTGTGATTTATCTTGCAGGGATTGAAAGGGCTATATGCAGGCTTTCTTGCTAGGACTATTGGGTCATTTATTGCATTGAGTGCACATCTCGCTAGGTAAGTAGTTAAAATTTTAACCTTTTATTTTTAAATCTGATACTCACTTAGAGAGAATGATATTATATTAGGATGGTAGACTCTTTATCTATGTATTATGTTATGGAGAAAGAATTTGAGAGTGACCAGAGATGAATATTCTCTTTTCTGAATCTGTTCATCTATTCAATCATGGTCGCCATTATAATTGAGAGTGACCTATTTGTAGATTCACCAACTTAGTAGTGGTCTGTTTGGGAGTTTGGAGGAGAGGACTTTGGGAGAAGAGAGAATGAAAAAGAGATCTTCCAAAATTCGAAGATAATGAGAAAAGAATGATTACCTATAATATATTTTTAATTTTGAGAGATTATAACAACGTGGAAAAGATTTGAAGAATTTATCAACGTCCTCCAAAATCCTCTTTCAATACATTTTTTGAGTTCTCCATATTAGAGATTTTGTATTATGAAGGAAAAATAAACTACCCCATTCAAGATGAGGGACTACCCTTCCTTCTATTTCCCTTTCCTCCTTTCTTTTATCCAAAGTCCTCCCCTCCTAAATGTTGATATCCTTTTTACAATTGTAGTTATAGCAAAGCTAAACAAGAACAGGCTAGGAGCAAAGAAGCTAAACAAAGTGATGCCAAGAGCATAGAGGAGGTGTTTAGGCCAGGTCTTGCCGCAACTCTTCAATCAGCAGCTTTGGCGAGTGTTCAAAAATACAATATTATGAAAGGATATTTGGATAGATTATATGTTGTTCAATCCTACTAGCGTTATGTATTTATTTTTTGTTGCAACTTGGAGTAAAGTTTCATAATCTCCTTATTGTTAAAGCAACTATGTATTACTTGCGTTCTAAGTAATCTATGGAATAATGATTAAAGATGAGAAAATGCAGATGAATATTGGAAAGAAATTATATGTGTTGCTACTGATCTCATTAGTGAATGAAAGGAATGGTTACAACTTATATTTTGGGATTACTTGTTAGTTAAGCAACAAACTTAACCAACTAACTCACTAACTAACTAGATTGAAACTAACTCCTATTATTATGGATTAATATTCAGCACTTAGGTTTTTATTTTTTAACTTTTGTTTCTGTTGGGTCCAAGGAGTGGTGAGAAGTGATACAATGAAATGCTTTTGGTAAAACTGTATTAACGGAATTTTTTTATGAAAATTGTTGCTTGAGTATTATTTGAGAATGGAACCAACATACTTTACTAATTTCTTATCTACTTGCATATATTTGGGATATTGCTTAGCTTTCAAAGTTGGATGTTTAGGGCTCCAAAAGCAAACAATCATATTGTGGTAAATTCATGAATGGTGTCAAAATTGAACTTATAATCATTTAGGTTTTCTTCACCTGTTGTCAGGTTTGCTTGTGCATGTATCCTTTTACGGTAGTGAAGACACGATTGCAGCTTCAGACACCGCTTCATCAGGCACGACCATACTCTGGGATATATGGTCTGCTCTCCATCTTAAATTAACTATATATTCTGAACTGTTCACTTTTGGGTTAACTTTCATCATGTTCATCTCTTTTCTACTCCGATCTAGAGGTTAGCTATAAATCAATAGCTTAATTATTAGGTTTGCACAAACATTCTTAATCACCTTACCCAAGCTGAGCTAGAAAATATAAAAAGGCTGTGGGAAATTTTATATTTATAACACAATTATATGTGCTGTGTTTAAGTGTCTATATTCAGTCAATAATTACTACTTGGTAACGTATTAGCGTACACATTCGTCCCATTTCTGTTAAGTTTCAACTACTGTAAAGCTAAAACATGATAGTCCCAGTATATTTTGCTTACTGTGGTTATATTTATCAATATACCAATTGCTAACCCACTGCCACCATGACATATTTTTATCAGTAAAATAAAATATCAGATGCATTTAGGACCATAAAGAGGGAAGAAGGATTTAGTGCACTTTACAGAGGGATTGTTCCTGGTTTATTTCTGGTATGTTGCTTGCTGGGTCTTGTTATTTTTCCTGTCAATCTTGGCACTGAAAATTATAATTGAAGATTATAATGTGTAGAATTGAGCTTAAATAAAGATACAAGTCTTAAAAGGAAAAAAGATCAATTGATACTTAATGTTGACCTAAGTGTGGTGTGATGCGGTTGTGATGGCTACAAATCAGCAATATTGCGTCCACAATTGCGGATGCGGAGTGCAATTTGAAAACCATGGGTTATATAAAGAATTGATAAAATCATGATGTTTATTGTCTTCTTGTTGTCCATAGATAACTTGCTTGACTTTGTGAGGTTCTAAAGGTCTCTCAATGTGCTATTTACATCACAGTATACGAGAAGCTGCGTAAAACTGTTGTCGATTTCAAGACCAAAGGAATTACAATACAACATCAAAAACCTGTTCAAACCTTGGTACCTTATTGGACCTTTGATCTATTTAACTCTGAAATTTCACATGTACTGGACTATTTACATCTCATAAATGATTGTTTAGTGATTGACCTTTTTGGTTACTTGTATGGCACTTAGTTCAATGAAAGTCGAAATTGTGGGGTTATATGATATTATTACTTATGTGGTTTGATCATGTGTATGGAAGAGTTATATAATTCCCATTAAGGAATATGGATCAAATGAAGGGTAGTCCAATTGTTAGATATAGAGCAAAGGAAAGCCAATAAAAACTATAAGCGAAACTGTTAAGAAGGATTTAGGTTTAAAGGTTTTGTTGGAAAGGCTTTGTTGTTGCGATATATAATACTTGGGCGGAACATATTGGCTCATTCGCCCGTGCATCAAACCATTTTGCAATTTTTTTCATAGGTTCAAATTAATGCATTGAATTATTATACCAATCATTCCTTCAGATTTTAAGACTTTGTTAAGTTGTTTATACGGCTATGTTGAATTCTGGGACATTTTAAATGAGACAAATGCATATCTTTTAAATCATGTGACAAGCTCATGGCTTATCATGCTGCTATATTATGCTTACAAATATTTTCATTTGAATGTTATATCCAAGTCCTGAAGGTATTTTCCATGATTTACCTATGGAATATTTTGATATTTTATTCCTTTCCTCAGAATTCGGTTCATAATGTTGCTTTTGGAGCAATAACAAGCGTTGCTGCAACACTACCAATCCATCCATTTCATGTACAACTCTCTCCCCTTGTCTTTTGAAGGAGAATTTTTTTGAATTCTAGTGTCCTTTAACATCAATCATAGAAGAAGTTGCTTTCTCATGTGGCAAGTTGTTTTTTCGTCCCTCTTTTTTCAGGTTATACGGACTCGTTTGCAGGTACCAGAGTGTGGTTACAACATACAAGGACAGGGATAATACATAGTGCTTATCTTTCAGCTCTGTATATTTCTGAATCTTCTTTTTCTCTGCAGCAACGACCTGACAGCGATGGGATACCAAGATATAAGAACAGTTGGCATGTGGTGAAAGAAACTGCACGGTACATATTAAAACTCATTAAGATCTATTTTGCATCTATCTCTTTATTTACAAACAAGGAAAGGTGAAACTGGGTTGAGAATGATTTAAGTGTTTTTGATAATTGCATTTCTTAGATCTTGGCAACAAACAGGTTGACTCTCGTATAACATTGTCGATGCATTAAAAAAACTATTGTTACTTTTGTGCATATCCATAATCCATATTGGCATGCTCTTGATAATTTCAAATTGAACCAATCTTTTTGCATTCTTGATTATATTCTGGTCTTGCAGATTTGAAGGTCTCCGAGGTTTTTACAAGGGAATCACTCCGAGCATCTTGAAACATGTCCCTATTTCTTCAATATCAATTGTTATTTATGAAAATGTTCTAAAATTACTTAAGTTAGCTAGTAGGAATGACTGAGTATTTTCCTTTTACTTTATGATGTTTCATTCTTTCTCTCGATTTTGGTGTTACAAAATATGTGATCCAACGTTGTGGATGCAATTTTTGAATATGACAGCATTCTTGCCACATGTTCCATCTTTTTCATGTCCTAGATTGGATACTGTAAAATTTGGTGAACGAAATTTCTGTACATTTTTTAAATCTGATATTTTCCTCACATTTGTCTTGTAGGACTTGAATATAGTACGTAATTTTTTTTGTTACCTTTGTATGATAACGAATTCAATATTCTATTTTCGCTGAATCTTAATCGCGAATATTTAGTAATGGTATTTCATTTGTGTCAACATAAAACGAACAAGACTATACTTATAAACTGAAAGTGTTAAACTGCTGAAGATTCATTAAGCTAAAGATAATTTAGGGATGAAGGAAAGGATATCCTCTGAAACTTGTTGAGCTTTCTTTTGATGTATATAATGGTGGCCATCTAGTATAACCACTTCAAGGTTGGGAAAAAGGGGATTAGTGGCTAGAAATTGTCAAATATCTAAAAAAAACTACTTCAAATAATAGTAAGAATTTGAAGTACATAGCTTTGTTTTACACCATAATTGATGACAAATTGTACAAACAACTGTTTGATGGAAATTTAGCAAGATGCTTAGGTGAAGAAGATGCTTATGCAGCTTTAGCTGAAATCCATAAAGGGGTTTGTGGTGCACATCAAGCTGGCGTTCAAATGAACTAGGTTTTGAAAAGATAAAACGTATTCTGGCCTACAATGGCTAAAGACTGTTTGAAATTTGCTAGAGGTTGCAAAAAATGGCAAAAGCATGACAATGTTCAACATGTGTAAGCAGATGAATTACACTTTATCATCAAACCTTGACCGTTTTAAAAATTCATAAATATTGAGATATGAACTTATTCAACAATCTGAAGGGTGCAGCTGACATAAAAATAGAGACAATATTTGAATGACCAGAGGGTGAGAGTACAAAACCAGAGTTGATTCACTTCACATTTGCGTTCTCCATTGAATGACGATTGACGACGCTCAAAATTTCTCTTCTTTAAAACTCAAATCTTCCAACATGTCAACTGAACGGCCCAAGCGCGATCAGTTGCTACGGAAGAAAGCCATCGCCGCTGGAACTCTTGCTGGAGGCTTCGCCGTCGCATTCGCCGTTCAGTATCTCCTCGATGTTGTCCAAACTCGGCTTTAAGGTTCCTTTTCTATCTCTCTATTTTTCATATATCCCATTTTACTTTCTAGTATTCAATATTTTCAACCATTACTTGATGATTTCGCAGTTAACGAAGGTCGACTCTTCTCTCAATTTCCCAAATACAAAAACACTGCTCACGCCATTTTCTCCATTACTCGCAAAGAGGATTGCGTTTTCTTTCTTTCTTTGTCAATTACAGTTCTAATTACCTTCATCACTAAATTTGAACGATATGCTCATGATAATTTCAAATTGAATCAATCTTTTTTGCATTGTTGATTATGTTATGTTCCTGCAGATTTGAAGGTGTCCGGGGTTTTTACAAGGGAATCACTCTGAACCTTTTGGTAAAACTAATAGACAGTCATTTATTTCACAACCCCCACAGCACAAACTATGTTTTAAATCCCATATATCTAAAATCAATTCACTTGTCATTTTGTGATTTGTTAATAGTAAAAACAACACATAAGTTATTACATTTAATAAGAAAAATCACACATGTGCCACAAGCTAGACAACGGGGTGGACAATACTTGTCTCAAACAAAAATTGTTGAAGATTCCCTAATCTAGAGGTAACTTACGGATAAAGGAAAGGATTTCCTCCGAAACTTGTTGAGCTTTCTCTTGATGTATATAGTGGTGACCATCAAGTATAACTACTTCAAGGTTGGGAACAAGACTCTTGAAAATATCACCTTCCACAAAATCTTTTGTTCCCCCATTTTGAAAACCAACATCTTTGTCTCCAGCAATAAACTTAGTTGGAACTGTTATCTTTGATCCTTGCCATGGTGCTAGAAGCTCCCAGCTTCTGAACCATTGAGTGTGAATAAATGGATTGTTGTATAAAAACTAAACAAAAAAACATAGGAAAAATGGTACTTACAGGTCCATTGCACGATAGTAATTGAATGCACCCGTGAAACCAGACTCTTGGAATTTGTCTGCAAAAACCATGAGTTCTTCCTCGGTTATCCACGACGGCAAAACTGAAGGAGTCGGCAAGAAATCAACAACCTCCATGCCAGGAGGAGCTGTTATAAAATGTGTCCATGTAATCAGCAAAAACTTCTTCATCACTGTCAAACAATCATATCT
>Ga0099826_10000316_pt1 | contig 21838 bp, 13 predicted proteins | sample Mtrugardesep15_FD_76830 | JGI IMG/M metagenome (GOLD analysis project Ga0099826, IMG submission 76830) | Root nodule microbial communities of legume samples collected from California, USA - M. trunc garden sep15 | ecosystem: Host-associated > Plants > Roots > Nodule | place: USA: California... | reverse complement strand
TATAAGAAAACAACTTCTTTCGTTTTTTTTTTTTGGTTGACTTTTTCTCTTGTTAAAAGGCCCTCAATTTTTAATTCAAATAACACATGTAACAAATATATAAGAATAAATTTAAACATTAAAAAAATATAACAATCTTGATATGAATATATGTAAATTTGTTTTTTTTTTATCATTTTAAAAGTATAACAAATTAGATAGGTATATTTATACTTACTTTTTTATTATCTCAATTATACCTTTAAACAACTTTTTTTATAATAAAATTGTTGTTTGTATCATTAAAAAAAAAAACAAATATTTTTTGTTTTAATCAAAATCAAAATTTTATAAAAAAAAGATATTCATTCATTTTATCAAATGCAATAAAAATAGCGGAAAAACTTTTGCTAGTTTATATCATAAGAGAAGTAGACATAAAAAATAGACAATTATTTTGAAATTAAAGAAATGGAGATGATCTTAATTTATCCGTTTGACACATGGTCAAAATGAAATCGATGGCTGAGATTTGACCACTTCATTCCTTTTGCCGCCGTTCCTGCCCGACGCACCTCCATCCCACCCCAGCGTCACCCAACTGATCAAGCACCCTGAATCTGCATAGTCAAAATAGGTCAAACATGGATTGTAAGATCCTTCTTCTACTAAACAATAACTCACGGGTCTTCTTTTTTCGCAATTCTATTTCTCAATGTTACATTCTTGAGGTTAGTTACCACTTCTTTACTTTCAAAATCACTTCTTTAAAACCTGTGCTCGTTGCTGTTTACTTCATATTTTCATTTCGATTTTGTTATTATAACGTTAGGGACCAAATTCATTGATTGATTTTATACACTTTAGAAAAACTAAAGGGCAATGTTGATGCATGGTCTTCTTTGCTTAGGATTCAATTCATTTGGTTTGTGTTCATAGTGCAACGTATTGCAGAATTTAAGGCTTGATGCTATTTTTTCTTTCTTTATTTTCATGATTTGATCAGTGCCTTTTTCTCCGTCTCTCAAATTTACTCCATCTTTTTGCTTGATTTTGTTTCTATAATTGGTTTGCCATCTGTGACTTTTTGCCTTAACTAACCTGTGAATCTGATTTTTCAGAAGGAATTCGATGTTGACGGGAGGATGCTAAGCCAATGATTATTAGAATGGAAAGATTTTCCCAAAGGACTCAAGGTTCTTCTCCTTGAAGGAGACAACACTTTTGCTGTTCAAATAAGAACAAAGCTTGAGGCGATGACTGCAATGGTAAGAGACTTTTTGGTTTCTTTCTATTTTGGCATGTCTTACTTCTTCATCTACATGAAATTTGGTCTGCCAGTTCCTTTTTATTGTGTATGATAAAGAATCAAAAATAGGTAACCAAAACTCAAGTTATTAAACCGAGGGGTTATGAAACCTTAAAAAATCAATTTCCATTGTACTCTTCTTTTGTATTAGTTGTGTAATTGGTTAACTTTTGGCATATCTCAGTTTTAGTGGTGACCTCATAATCCTTTATATAACTGTATTAGCAGTACATACATGATGCGAGGAAATCGATTGTACTGCGCTGCAATTTTTCTTCTTATTGAACATGGGCGCGCTGATGCTAACAGTGGACACTGATGTTTTAGTGTGGCTTTGACTGAAGCTGAATAGCATGGGCTAAGGCGAGACAGCGTTAGTGTCGGCTGATAATGAGATGACGTTAGCGTCTTATCTTGCGCCGGTGTGGCCAACACTGAATATGGTTGGCTGTTAAGAGGCAGATGATAAAAGTTACGCTAAATCAAGTTACTGTCAGCTTTTTGCTTGGCAGTGTAGGATTATGGCCGGCACTAAAACCAAATTTTCTAGTAGGGTTATGTTTAGAAACATCAAGCAATCATAGCATGAAAATTTAGGACAAGTTCGACACAATAACAGCAGAAAGGTTAAGGGCAATATGACAAACTAAAATTAATTATTTTTAAATATCTTATAAAAAAACTCTTAATAATTTTGTTTTGACCTCAAGTTCGCAATCTCACATTTTCGAGGTATAGTCTGTTTTTGGTCTTGTGTATTCCTTCAAAGTTTTGTCCTTTGTATAAAGGTGCATATGTGAGTAGAGGAGTATGGGTGTTTATAAATTACCCTTAATCTAAATTTTCAAGCAATGTGAGACTTTTTGGTATACCAGAATAGTAACCCCTAGTCGAGGCTAAGGGAGCTAAACGGTCAGTCACTCCACATACGTGGCTTAGGCCCTCGATTCTCACAAATGATGCCAATGTTCGAACCTCAAGTCCACATCCCCATGCTTCCAAGGTATTGTCCTCTTTTGGGTCTTGTGTAAACCCTCACAGTTGTCATTTGTAAAAGCCTCTTCGTTGGTAGAGGAGTGTGGGTGTTTTATAAACTACTCCTGGCCTCGATTTTAAAAAACTGTGAACTTTTTGGTATACCAAAACAAGTTTTAAATTAAATAGACCTGACTGCATTTTTTAACCGAAGAGGGTGGAGAATATAATATATCTATATATCTTTCAAAAAAGAGATATGTAATATACTAAGTTAATTAATTAAAGATGTTAATGTTTATGTAATCAATGCACTATAGTAAAAAACAAAAGAAAATGTGTCACTTAAATTGTTTCCGGCCACAAAAGTAGTTCAGGTTAATTTTTGTAGAACCGGGCCAATTATAACTCACATACCACAATTTTATTGATACGATAATATATTTTTATATATACTAGTGTGGGCATGTTCATCTGTCCACTTTTCTTATTCTCATTATTTTCTCGTAAATTATAAGTGAATAGTAAGATTGGTAGAAATAAACTGTAAGTGAGGGTATGTTTTGAGTACCTACAACTTGATTTAGTTTATGACATAAATATTTGCTTAGGTGTTTGAGTGCATATTTGGACTAAGCCAAATCACGGTGTGTCATTGTGGTTTTGGCAAAAGTAACTCTCTATAGCTATTAGTTTCAACAAAATCACAGGTCCCACTTTGATTTTATCAAACTCAACTATGACTTATTCATTAGTTGTTTATAACTTATTTCATTAAGGTCTCCAAAATGACTTGCGACTCAAGAATAATTTAACCTTACTTATTCAATAAAGACCCAATAAATTGTTAGACCTCTATATTAAAGTTGAACAACTTTACTCCATCAATGAATAGTTGCAGGAAGCTTATGTAAACTTAATTTTTATACAAGCAGCAATTTTGTTATACTATTTTGGCGTTATAATTGAAATTTTCAGCAAAGACAAATTTAGGATCATTAATATTTGTTTTGTAGTACAAAGGATTTATCTATTGAAGACATGTCAAGAATTTCATTTTTGGTCAATAATTTAATTTAAAGAAAACTTTAATAAAAGCATAACAAGGCTTTTAAATCCCATTGCCAATAGGGTGATCCCATCTACCCTAATATATAAGACATCATAATTATGTGACGGACAAAAGGTTGTATAGTTATTAGTTATTAGGTCTCATATTCAAACACATTAGGAATATCCAACATAGGGAATTTAGTTTGCATGGTAACCCCAAAATCTAGGAGAGAAGAGAGACAACAGAAAAAGAGTGACACTTGTTTCCTCAACAAACACAACAGAAAACGAACATAAATCTATGTATGCTTGAAACTAACTACCTAAAATAATGCTAACAAATAATGTTTAAGGAATTATAATGACTCATTTTCATCCATTTTCAGAATTATTAATATTATTATTAATTAATTATCATAATAATAACAATTACTATTATCATTATTTTCTCTTCATCGAATTTCAGACACAACAGCTTCTCTCACAATTTGTTACATCGTGCTGGCAATTTCGTTATCCAAAATTAACGAATTCGCTGGCCACTTCATCATCGTAATTAACCTTCATTTTTTAAAACAAGAACAACAACATTGCATTATTTTTTCCTAAAAAAAAACATTGCATCATTTTTGTCTGTTTCTCTGATTTGAATATTGGATCTACCGCAAAAATAATCCTCAACCTCTACACAAATGGGCTAAAAAATCAATATTGTTGGTTCTCATTGCAGTTTCCTTGTTTTTGTTTTACGATTTTCTAGCCATTTCTGAGAATATATCAATTTTAAATATTTGATACAATCAGAAATGGCTAATGAAAATAAGACAAACGGAACGTCTCCTCCTTTAGAAAAAAATTCTGAAAAAGCTTCTGCTCCGTCTCCATCAACATCATCAACAACAAAACAGTCGGATCCTCCGGAAGAAGCACCATCAAAGTCTCCACCGCCGCCTTTAGCACCGCCGCCTCATTCTCCACCACCACCCTCACCGTCTCCTTCTCCACCACCGCCTCAAGTGCAACATCCACCGCCTCAAGCGCAACATCCACCGCCTAAAGCGCAACATCCACCGCCACATTCTTCACCACCTCCATCAAAATTTTCACCTCCTCCACATTCTGAATCGTCGCCGCCTCCAACACCACCTTCTGAATCGTCGACGCCTCCAACACCACCTTCTGAATCGTCGACACCTCCAACACCACCTTCATCTTCATCATCGTCACCATCATCACCACCACCACCATCATCCGACGATGGTTCTCCTCCTTCACAATCTAATTCCCCTCCATCTCCTCAAGTTCCATCTCCACCTTCCCCCTCTTCCCAAATTAGTGCCCCACCGCCACAAAACCATTCCTCGCTGCCTCAGTCACCATCCATTTCCCCCAGCTCCCATTCTAAACCAAGCTCTTCTTCTTCTAAGAGCAGCTCTCTATCCAAATCCTCCTCCTCCCATGATAATACAAGAGAATACATTGGTTTCGCTGTTGCAGGAATTTTTGTTCTCGCCTTTATGGCAATCATTTTTGCTATCGTAATAAAAAGGAAAGACAAGCGAGGGAATTTCCATGGTATGCCACCCCCTAAGAAATCTCAAAAGAAATTAGGAGGTAATAAATTAATATTTTGTCATAAATTTATTGTCAATATTATAGTGTGTTATAATTCTATGAAATACCAATACAAACACAAACTCCAGGTATAACACTGATATCAACACATAGTCATCATTCATCAATAATATCGTGTTGATTTCTGATATGGATACCTGTCAGACACGTCTTCTTTATGGAGTGTCGATACTTCGTAGTGTTAAATAGTCTGTTGTTGACATTTGTATTATTTTAATTATTAATATTATTGACTAGAGCAATTAAATTTTTGCAGATGTGCATTACTATGTAGAGTCACCAGGTTTTGGTTATAGTCATATGAACAATGGAGCTTCATTTCATCCTTTGAGAAGTCCTTCAGAACCAACACCACCACAAATGAGTGGTGGTCAAATTCTTTTTAGTTATGACCAGATTCTCGAAATTACTAATGGATTTTCAAGTGAAAACGTGATAGGCGAAGGGGGTTTTGGGCGTGTTTACAAGGCTTTAATGCCCGATGGTAGAGTCGGAGCGCTTAAGTTGTTGAAGGCTGGTAGTGGTCAAGGAGAGAGGGAATTCAGAGCAGAGGTTGATACTATTAGTCGTGTTCATCATCGACATTTGGTATCATTGATTGGCTATTGTATATCTGAGCAACAAAGAGTCCTCATTTATGAGTTTGTTCCTAATGGGAATCTTGATCAACATTTGCATGGTAACGTGAGTTTCATTTTTTTTTCTTCTTCTTTTCATTGGTGTTTCTTTTGTGAAGTGTTTCTCACATCTGTGTTGTTTGTGTGTGCCATAATTTCAGAAAGTCAATGGAATGTTTTGGATTGGCCCAAGAGGATGAAGATAGCAATTGGTGCTGCAAGGGGTCTAGCATATCTGCACGAAGGCTGTACGTATATGTATATCTTGCACTGTGTCATGGTTTATGTTTTCTATGCCATGCTCCATATTTCAATTTTGTATTTTAATATTGGAAAGGTAATTTTGCATTTTATGAAATGCTAAAGTCTATATATTTATTTTTTCTAGGCAACCCAAAGATTATTCACAGAGATATTAAATCCGCGAATATACTTTTGGATGATTCTTATGAGGCACAAGTATGTTATGCATATACCAGTTAATTCCATTTTTTCATGGTACCTTGTTTAAATTGAAGTCCAGGATCCTAATTTAACCTTGTTCTAACACAGGTTGCAGACTTTGGACTTGCCAGACTAACTGACGATACGAATACTCATGTATCCACTAGGGTAATGGGTACCTTTGGGTAGGTTTCCTATATAATTGAAAGTAGTACTCCCTTCATTCCTAAAATATACGACGTCAGATTAAATCACAAGAATTAAGAAAGGTGATATTAAATTTGTTAACAATTGATATTGTTTTTACAAATTTATCTTTTAAAAGAGAGAATTAGTTAATGTATTCATCATAATGTTTATTGTTCTTCCCAGAAAAGGATATACATTTATTAGGGGTGTGTTAAATAATCTGAAATGATAAACTAAAAGACTCTCTAATTCATTTTATTCATCTCCAATTTGCAGCTATATGGCTCCAGAGTATGCAACAAGTGGAAAACTAACGGATAGATCAGATGTTTTCTCATTTGGAGTTGTTCTTCTTGAACTTGTTACTGGAAGGAAACCTGTTGATCCAACACAGCCTGTGGGAGATGAGAGTTTGGTTGAGTGGGTATGTAATGAACCTTTTTATTATTTATTACAAGTGTTAGTTAATTGCATAGTAGAAACATTCATCAATCATCATCTTAATTGCAAGTAGAAATTACAATGCTAAATTACTAAAGTTCTATTGAACCCGATTCACCATATATTGGCCTAATTGCAATTTTGGGCTTCTATTTTCACTCACTCAGTCACACAATTTGTTCACTCGTATCCAAAAGTAGCATGTGGGGATTTTTTTTATTGACGTGTTATAAAATCTGCTAATGTGAAATTATGAGGTAAATTGATATTATACGTCGCCATTTTTTAATTAAAAAATTTGAGTTAGATAAATTAAAAAATCTAAATTTCAAAAAGGGGACTAATTTAGCTTAGCCAGTGATAAAAGGGGTTACAAAACTTCAGTTGAGCCTTATATATTATAGTGTCTCATTACATAGATGAATAATATTATTTCCTGTGTTGACAGGCTCGTCCAATTCTCCTTCGTGCAATCGAGACAGGTGACTTTAGTGAACTAGCAGACCGAAGGCTTCAACGACAATATATTGACAGTGAAATGTTTAGAATGATTGAGGCAGCTGCAGCATGTATTCGCCATTCTGCCCCAAAACGACCCCGTATGGTTCAGGTAAAAACAATACTAACACATACTTATATTTTTTTTTTAAGAATTTACGGTTCCATAGAGATCGTTTGATTTAGGAAGATAAAGTTTATCTCTCTAAATCTAACAGTCTTTATAGCTGCTGCACCATAAAGCAGCTGTAGAGGTTCCAATTTCGAATTTATAGGACTTGGATCCTCTACAGCTGCAGTATGGTGTTGCATCAGCATGAATCATTATATTTAGAGAGAGAAACAACTCTAGGGGTTTATGTCTAAACCTAACCGTTCCTACAACTGCAGCTGTAGAGGTTCGAAACATGAATAAATTTAAGCCATTAAACATGGACTTGTATTCATCATAATTTAGTAATCAATTACTTGGTTTTTATCAGATTGCCAGGGCCTTGGACAGTGGAGATCAACTATATGATCTATCAAATGGGGTGAAATTTGGTCAGAGCACAGTTTATGATTCTGGGCAATATAATGAAGACATTATGAGATTCAAAAGGATGGCTAATGGAAGTTTTAATGACTCTGAATTTGATATGTACAGCTCAGAATACAGTTCAAGAGAAACGTCTGGAGCTGCCCTGGTGCCAAAATCTTGACGTGGTAATTCAGACATTAAAGATATCCAAAACTAAAACGGCACTGTAAAAAGCTTTAACTCCATTAATTTCACAAAAGTCCAATTCATGGAATTACATTGCCTATTTATACAATGCAAAACCATGATTTTTTTGATTTACAGAGTTGGGAAATTGGAGCTATATATGCCACTTCAGCCAAACTTGACAATCAACAACGTTAAACTCTTATCAATCTCTCTTCAATTTTTGTTTTGTTTCCTTTTTCCCCCATTTTTTAATAGCGGGGAACATTGAAAACTTGTAATATATATGTGTACTATATATATCTTGTACTATAACGAGGGATATGATGGAAGATTGAGTTTCTTGCAATACATTTGCAATGATGCATTTAGTTTGTGTAAAACAACTAACATTGAGTTTGTATAAAACAACTGTGATTTTATGTTTTCCATTTTGAATTTATGGCTGAATAATTTTTCTTTGGTCACAAAGTAGTTGATTTCGATTGTACATAAACTGTTCGATCTAAATCAGTAGTTGAGATAGGTTTAAATTAATTTAATGAATATGTAATTTAAGCCGTTTGATCTCAAGCTAATGGTCGAGATTTAACTATGTGAAATTGTGCGAAATAATAACCACAGGCAATTCGGGTCCTGTGGATCGCCAGCCAAATCATTCTTTGTTGTACATCTAGTGTACTTTTGGAACTTTAATTTGAACAATAAAAGCTAACTTGTTGTTGTTAGTTAGTGTAATTTTTTGTGTTGTACTAAGTAATTCTTTCTTTCACTTAATTAAGAACCAATTCAAATTACATTAATTTTCTGAAAAATATATATTCTAAATTACTTTAATTTAAGACACAAAACCATCATTTTCAATCCGATCAATCCATCAATTTAATTTAATTATTTCTATATCTTAACATTGTTTTTACTTTCACAATCCATAATAAAACATTGACATGCAAAAAAGAAATAGAAAAGATAATTATACATTTCATCTTGCACCTAGAAATCTAAGAGGCAGAGAAAAACAGAAGATAAATAGCAACAAAATGGTTGATATAATTAAGAAGATGGATTATGTCAACATAACACTCTCTTGTAATCCCATTATGCACCTGGCCTATACTTTCCTTGAGGAGGACCAAGCTTTATTTCAAAACTCTTCATATCATGATGTCCATGAGCAACTGGCTTCTGTACTCTGACACCTCCATGTCCATTATTTTTTGAAAAGCCTTCATGTCCATTATTTTTTGAAAAGCCTCCATGTCCATTATTCATAGGCTTAGAAGCTGCAATCTTTTTGTCAAATCCAAATTCAATATCAACTTCTTTTGGACGTGAGTGTTGGTGATTCTGCTGCTTTTGATGCTTGACTGGTTTCTGACTGTGGCTTTTGCCGTTACCGCGGCGGCTGCAAAACCTTCCAAGACAACAAGCAACAGCAGAAATTACTATTATAATGGCTAAGACAACAAATACTGACCCAAATGAACCAGTTGATGAATGGTGGTCAGGTTCAGGTGGTGCATACTGGTATGTGACAGTGGTTGGATAGACTTGAACTGGTTGCTGCTGTTGTTGTTGCTGCATTGGTTGTTCTTGTAAAGACATCTTAGGTAATAGGAAAATTTTGTTTGTGAGGGGAATAAGGAGAATTGTTTGGTATTTGAGGTTGAGAATGTTGTTCTTGAAGTGTAGACTAAGGTAAATTTAGAGTGACTCAATTACTCAAGTATATTTAGGTGTGTGGGGAGAGTAAATTGGGTGTGAAATAAATAGGAATATTTTTGAATTTAAAAAGGGGGAGGAGGGGAACTTGCTTTAATAAAGAAAGGAAAATAAAGATATTCTTTGTGTTCTTTACTCATTGATGAGTAATGTGATTGCTTTGTAAGGAGAGAAAGTGAAATCTTGGGGCATCAAGAGACATAGTACTCTCAAGGCCCTATGAAAGTGCAGCTTTTGTTTACTTGGAGTGTTCCCATTGATAATCATTTGAATGAGATGTTACACACTACATACAAAATAATGTTTATGATATCTTGTTACTTTTCTTGACTAAAATTATATGAATGGGGAGACATTTTGTACAAATTTAAAGCAAATCATGCTCTGGTTTTTAGAGGATACTTATTTGAAAACATATATTTAAAAGTATGTATTGAAGATATGATGCATTATTAGTTTCATAAAATGTTTTTTATGAAGTGGATGTTGGATTTGAGGCGAGATTAGTGGAATAACCATGAACTTTTACAATTTTGGTAAGGAAAATGCTACATTTTAAAACTTTAACAAAATCATATAGTCATTTTGATTTTGTTAAGAATAATTTTATAAATAGTTTTTAACAAAATTTTGAAAGACTAGTTTAGAGGAAGTTATAAGGTGATTTAGAGAAGGAACGTGAGAGTTGAAGTGATAAAAAAAGTCATAAATTTTTTAGTCATGAGTTGGAGCTTCAGGTGGACTCTTCGAAAGTAGTCTCTTCTATTACTTTGACGAAAGGGGGATAATTTGCGGTTAGGAATCTTTTGTAAAACATTAGGAAACTGCTCAGTTTGAATTGGGAGGTCCAAATACGGCTTTCATATAAACAAGCAAATGCTTGCGCATCTACGTTAACAAATATGGCTTGTGAATGAGATTTTTCCTTGATTTTATGAGCATTGTTTGTCAATTAGTTTGTTAATGTTAGCTGATTCTATTGATATTTCCACACCGAGGTTAGTTAACGGTAGTTGTGATTTTTCATTGAATTTCGGCCTTCATGTAATTAAAAACAATAAAACATTTAAAATTGTAAAAAATGTTATTTTTAATACAACATTTATATTTTTTATTTCTTTAACAAATGCTCCTAAAACATATCTTCCTATTACTTTATAAAATTTGATTTGTTAGTTGGTCATTATAAAAACACAAAAAGTGACCATTTTAGTAGGAGGATGGTTTGTTTAAGTCTGAAATGTTAGGAGACACCTGGTCAAGGATTTCATTGAAAGCTGTGAAAGGGGAAACACTGAGAGAGACCAATATTTTTGGTTATTAACATTGGGATCTGTACAAAAGTATCAAGCACTGATAATTCCAAGCACAACCTTAGCAGCTTAATGGGGTCACCCTTCCTTTATTCCTTTTGAAAGAGGGAATCTAGTTGGGAGTGTTGGGTTGGTATTGATGATGATATTAGTCCTCATACATCCCAATTTAATATCTCAGTGAGAAGTTGTTCATCATTTTAAGGGAATGTCAGCTTCAAGATTTAATCATGTTTTGAAAATCATTTTCGGTTACCAAGTACTTCAAAGTTTTTTTAATAAGAAAATAGTTTGTACTTGCCTCAAGTTTATTAGTTTATTGTTTTATCACTAGAGAATAAAACCCATCCCATATATGTTATCAAAATTGAATTTTTATATACATAAATATAAATTACACCGATTAATAATGAATTAGTTTAAATGATAAGAGACTTAAACTCCTTAAACAAATGGTCATGAGTTCGATCTCTAGCTCTTGCGTGTAAAATCATGACTGAGAGGAAAGAACTCACCTTATATGTCCTACATGTTCCACAACTGAGATTAGTCATTGCTAAACAGAAAACTTTATAGTGATAATATGATAATCCAATACATACATATTGGGCTACAATATAAATAAATAAAAAAGACACTTATTTCTATTCTATTGGTAAATTTCTCCGAAACGTTGAAAAAGGAATAATAAAATAGTCATTATATTCAAACACTTTTACTTTTTCAAACATTTTTTTTTAAAATACTTTTTCAAACATCTTATTTTATTTCTATCTCTCTTTCTATTATATTACTTATATATCACATTAATTTTTTTAATTTATTTCTCTCTCTTTCTACGAGTAGAATAAATTTATGCACACCCAAATTCATTCTACTCCTAGGGAGAAAGAGTAACGTAATATATGTGATATATAAGTAATGGGATAGAAAGAAATATATAAAAAAAATAAGGTGTTAAGAAAGTACAAGTGTTCAAATTTAATGACTCTAATAAAGTATAAAGAGTGGGATTTTATGCTCTTCGATCCTTTTATCGGTTTTGTTGTATAGCTTCATTCCTTCCTTAGCCAAGGAGTCCAAAATGCACCAAAGAATCGAAGATTGGTCATAAAAAATGACATGTGGAGGAGAAATTCACCACATGCATGCACTAAAGGCAAAATAGTTTCTAGTTTTTATGAAAAGGGAAAATAGTTTGAGGAAGTACTTGAAAAATCATTTTATATCATGCATTAAGAGAGGAAGGGTCAAGTAAAAGGAGAATAATTCCCATGTCCAGCAGTGAGAATATGATTTGTGATCAAAGCGTGGGTTCTGTTTCATCCAGCGATGCCAATGGCTGGCATAATGTGATCGTTCTTTCAAAAGTATACTAGTTATTTTAGTAGAGTTTTGTTAAACTTTCATTGCAATTATCCCTTTTATTTTACTATTGGATGTAAGTAGGCTCATGTTAATTAGCATTCTGATTATGAACTGTTCCAATAGTTGTCTTTACGACATATATTGTTCATAGGTAGGTAGATCGCTAACATTAAAAAAAAAAGAAAAAATTAATTATGTAAGTTTTTTTATCAATTAATTTAATGACTAGAAATTCATTTCTCGAAGTGAATAAGTGGAGTGTTCGATGTTCAAACCACGACCCTTGTATATATTATGCAATGTTCAGCTTACAAGAATGAATACTTTATAGATTTTGTGAGTGTGTCAAAACATCTAAAGCTTAACAATAACCTATTATCTATCATAGAATTTATTTTAGGTTTGAATTTGATTTTTTTAATGTCTGATCCTGTTTGTGAGCTTACTTATAGGTCTTCTAAGGTGAACAAATAGACTCTTTTGATCTAGTATGAAATTAATTAGCTTATGTTTGGTACTCTAGTGAGACAAATGAAATCGCTATGGAGACAAAAGATTAGGGAAAAACTATACATTGAATCTTTTAGTTTTTATGGTGAAATAAACACGTCGGAACGTGAGAATGATCGCCAAGTAGTTTCAAATTGAAACTTTTTAGTTTTCTCACACAAAGTTAAGTTGACTCTTTAATAAAAAAAGGTTAAGTTGACTCATAATTAGAGGCGTCAAATATTCAAACTTAATTCTTTTCTAATAAAAAGTCATTTGTTACAAACTTTAAATTTACACGTTATTTTAACCTTTATATTTCACATCGGTTATGTTACTTATTAGCATGGTAGTATAATTTTGTTACAAGTGAAAAGCCATACACAACAAGGAAATTACAAGGCAGAAATTCAGTCAAACAAGCAGCGTAGCCATCAAAGCATGGCCACTGCGAGCATATTTGTCTGCAAAAAGATTTCATATTTGTTTGTCTTTGCGAGTGCAAGAAGTCAGAAATTTCAGTGTAGGTCTGTAGGGCAAAGCACTTTTCTCATGGACCCCAAATGCTTCAATTCTTCTTTTACAATCAAGAATATGCATTTAAGTAAATGTTTTGGTGTCATGCCAAAAAAAAGTACATATTTGATATTGGGGTTTAATTACAATGAACCACTATGATTTTATTAAAGTTATATACATGTTTGAATTGTCAGTTGATTTGTCGAAATTACGACGAACTTTCTACAAATTCATCATGAATCTAAACATATATTTCAAAATATAACTTCTATAAAATTATAATAGTTAAACATGATTTTGATTAATGCATCGAATTTTGTCTTATTTAATATAATAATTTTTAAAATAAAAAATCTCATTTCTTCGAACAACCGGTTGCCTCACCATATTTTTCATTAATATTCTTTTCACTTTTCTCAACTTCTCCATCTCACATTTTCTTCAGTTTTACGAAATAGAAAGCAAATTTATATGCGATTTATGACACATAATTCACATTTAATAGAATATAATTAGTTCGTGAAACTCAAAATTTTGATTTTACTAAATATTATTATTATTATTATTATTATTATTATTATTATTATTATTATTTTGACAATAAATATTTTTTAAAAATATTAGTTCGTAAAATTTATGATTATTTTATTTATTTGATATAATTCCTTTGGAAAAAACATGAATAAACAATCAATTATTCCCTAAACTATAACTCTCATAAATTTAGTTCTTAAAAATCATGAAGATAATCAATTTTGAGGGAACGACTTTTAAGTTTTAGATTTATATTAGTAATTTTGCTAAAGAGTTATTGTCTATTCTAAAAATAAATTGTTTGGGATAAATAATGAGATGTGGTGTATGAAAAATATCTGTCAGAATGAGTTATGGACTAGACTTAGGGTGTGTTTGTTTAATATATTTTTAGAAGAATTTTTTTTTTTTTTGTCTTTTTTAAGTGTTTGTTTAGAATCTTTTAAAAAATCATTTCATAAAAAAATCATTTTTGACTCTAAAATGAAATTTTTTTGACAAGTTATTAGGATTAGTTTTTTTTCAAAATATATCTTTTAAAAAACAAAAAAAAATAACACGTGAACAAGTTAAAAATTATTAGTTATTTTAAGAAAGTGATTTTTATTGGTCGTAACAACAAACATATATAGCTTCATATTATTATTATTTTTTTAATTCTCAAAAAAAAAATTCTAGATTTTTGTTAAGAGCTCAAACAATCACGCTCTTAGGATCCGTTTGGATTAACTTATTTTAGAGCTTATATAAAACAGCTTGTGCAAATAAATAAATTTTTATGTATAATTATAAGTTTTTAAGATAGTTTATGAAGATACGATTTGTGTTAGCGAGGGCACAAGTTAAGGATCTAAAAAAGGAATTAAAACATAAGCTTTGTATTGAAAAAAATAAATTTTTAAACTTTGAAGACATTGAATGCACAAATTTCAAAATTTAGTTTCTACATTTGACTTCTAAACTTGTGCATTAAGGACACAAGTTAACATTTTCTTAAATTAAAACAAAAACTTATTTATTTACATAAGCTATTTTTCATAAACTCAAACCAAACGGGATTAGTACCTAGTTGAATTGACTTATTTAAACTTATCTATTGCCATAAGTTTTGGTAGATTGTTTTTTAAATAGCTTATGACAACTTTCATAAGTTTATGTAATTGATTGTCATAAATTCTTCAATGTAGTTCATAAAAACAACTTACTGCAAAAACAAATGTTTGTGTTGGAAGCTACAAATAAGCCATTTATCCAAACGAGTCCTTAATTATGGATCGACTGAAGCCAATTGGTAGGCCCACTTATCGGGTCCACCATTTTGATTCAGAGTATAAATAAAAATTGAATTTCAAAACCGTAGCTTAGTTTTCAGCGCGCAAACGAGAAAGTGCTTAATTTTGAAAATGGAGTTTTCTTCATCTCAGAAACTTTGCTTATACGTGAGAGTTTCTTCTTCTTCTTCTTCTCCATAATCTCTTCGCAACAAAATTTACACATACATAATACATTTATTTTTCTATAATTTCCTCGTCGATTCGATTTTGTGAATCTGTTCAAATTCTGTTTCTACTATTTTCCGATTTGTTCATTTACATTTGTGATTTCAATTTGCGATTGCAGTTAATATCTTCAGCATATCAGCGATGCCGATTATCGGAGCAGATTTGCAGACTCTCAGTTATCCTCACTCGCTCTTCATCTTCCAATCCTTCTCTTCGAATTTCCAGTAATCCTCTTTCCCTCGCTCGTTAATTAATATCATTTTCGTGTTGAATTTCGTAATTGGATGAATTTGTTAGACTATGTTTGAGACTAAATTTAGATCTTGTTGTTTTGTTTTGTATTTTAATTGTATTTTTTCGAAATTATTTATAGCTATGTCATGCAATAATTTCAATTTTTAGGGAAATAGTTTCTATGAGTAATGTTAGTGGAGCTTTTGTGTTCAGTTTTTTGCGACATGCTTTATCGGTTATGTTGGAGGTATTTTCAGTCCAATTTTAGCAAATAGAAAATTTAAGAAAAGACTCCGACACGTTGACACTAATAGTAATTTATGACACTGACACGTTCACACCTGTAGTAATTTAAAGAAAATGACAGTGACACGTTGACACTAATAGTAATTTAAGAAATTGACACCGACACGTTCACACTTATAGTAATTTAAGAAAATGACAGTGACACGTTGTCACCGGTAGTAGTTTAAGAAAACAATATAATTGAAGGTAATTACATCTGTTGGTATCGGACACCGGACACGTCTTCAATCAAAAGTGCTGGTGCTACAAAGGTTATATGACAAATGTATCTTTTTATTTTTATTTTTGTAATAATAATATTCAATTTTTATTGTAAGCAGTCTCTGATACTGGCATAGGAAGCAGCTTAGAGGAATTTCAAAACTTGAGAGTTTCATTCACAAATGCTGCTGACAATTGGGGTAACTGAACTAAGTCATGATTATCAGCAGAGTTGATGTTTTATCCTCCTTTGAATAATTTGCATTTTGTAGATATGTATTGATTGATGATTTTAATTTTGTGAAACAGATGGAATGCTTTCTATCAAAACCACCAGTAAGTTCAATGTTCTAATGGTTGTTCCGTTTTGATTACATTAAACATATACAGATCCATATCCCGTGTGCACAAATTTAAAAAGAGATCAATATTTTTTGTATCTGGACAACTCAATTGCTCATGTCTGATCATAATGTGGGAGGTCATATATTAAGGAAAATGTTTCTAGGATATTATTTTAATGGTTATAGGTACTTTTGATATGAAATTATGAACTCAGCTTTTATTAACCATGTGAAAATCTGACAAATGTTTAAGTATTTCTTTGGTGCCATTGTACTACTTCATGGTTTAAGAGTGACATAGATTTCAACTATTTAATATATGTTGCCATGTTAGTTTTGTTGTTCTCACGATTCTTATCGCAGTCTATGGAAATGGTAGGTATCAATGATAGCGAGATACATAATTATCAGATAAATCTGAAAGAAAGTGGTTCCTCCAGAATAACAAGTCTAACTTCAGACTCAAAAAATGGTGCAAAATTCAGGCATGAAATTTACTTGAACTTCATTGATTTAAGACTAGTTTGTTGGTTAAGTTTATTTTAAAAAAATGGGCAGTCGTCTTATTTTGCAGTGGTAGTGAAGTTTGCCTCTCTTCTTTTGTTATCCCTGATCTCTTACTGGCTGAAATTCATAGCCTCCTAGAGAAGGTATGTCGACTTAATTGTCTACTTGGTGTAATCTTTTTTTGTTGCAAAAAGTAAATCAATGGTTATTTATAGAAATTTTAAATTTTTGTATGCCAAATGCCAATAAATTTAATCAACATCTGATTTATCAAATGGTTCATTTGTCAGACTGCCTACTGCCTTGTCATCCAGCATTTCTAGGGAAATAACTATCATTTCATATAGTCATTGAAATTTTTTAAGCCTGAACAAAGATTGAATCTACCGGGGCATATTTCCTGGTTAGCACTTGGAAGTACCCCAAGAATACTTAGATAAATGCTACAGAAAAAAAAGGAATCTATATTATTCATTAAACTAATATCGATATGCGCTGTAACAAATGTTTCAATTATTAGAAAGCACTGACAGTTCTAGACAGTGTGTAAGTACACATTAGAGGTTTGGGTATATATTTTGCATTTGTCCATTGGGGCAGTACCTAAAGCAATTTTGGCGTATTAGATGTTGCTATATTGAGGAATCAAAGAATGTTGGTGCTTCTTCTATGCACTAAACCGACACTCCAAAGACAGGAAGGTGTCATGGTAAATAAGAAATAAAAGAACCAAAACATAGTAGTGATAAACACTCACAGGCACAAATATGAAGGTAGCTTTATTGAGCCTGAGTGTACCAAGCTTGTGACAACTTAGTTCTTTAATGCATATTAATATTGAAGCTATATTGTTCAAAGGAACTTATTGAAGTTCTAACGTCACTATTTATCTGCAAAACATTCTTCAATTTCCATGTTCTTTTTGTTTATATTTTTATTTGTTGATTTTGCAGGTGCTGATTCTAAATATTCCTGTAAGTTGAACTGTCATTACTGCAGAATTCTTAAAGGCTCTCATATTCTTTCAAACAAACAAACAAAAGTTGCAGTGTGTGAATGGTGCAGCTGGAGAGTGTTTTTCTTCCACCACACATACTAACAACAGTTAACAAAATTCTGACAAATCAGATTGCCGAATTCCATGTCTATACCATTGATATAATCTGAAGTAACCTTATAAATTTAATGCAGAACTTCATATTGAAACTTCAGCATGGTTTTAATGCTATCGACAGTTACTAATTCCACAAATCAGAGTGCAAATTGCACTTCTATATCATTTATACAATCTTGAGTCAAAAGAATATCGTTTATATAGTTCACAGTTTATACAAAATACTTGGTTGAGATTCTGACACCGTTTTAGCTATTTACTTTAATTTTCCGTCCAGAATGTTGCAATTCAATTAGTATCAGAAGATTGTGATGTACCTGAATCACGATATGAAAAGGTTTTTCTTGCAAATACGTGCAAGGAGTTACCAATCTCAGCATCAAGTCTTGAACATCTTAAGTCAGGCCTCGGAGACTACGTACTTAAGCACGGAAATAACTTACGTATCAAATGTAACTCTTGCTTCACAAGTTGGTACATTCCCTATCTCAAGTCAGCTCCATGTTTATCATTTAGAAACATAATGTTTTTGTTCTAGAATCAGTAGTTTGGTTTCTTTCCCAAAGCTAAATGCTCAGGATTTTGGAAGATATCTTTTCTGCTTTGCTATACTTCAAATATGATTGATTATTTGTAGACATAATCCGACGAGTTTTGTGATATGTTGATTATTAGTTGAACCATAAATCTCCCTGTTTGCTACACTATGTGCATGGTAAGTATAATGCATAGTAGTTTGTAATTCTTTGTAGAAGAACCCTTAACGTGTGATATGACCAGACACTTTTTGGTGTCTAGTATGCACAAAAGTTGACCCATTTACATGTGATTCATGACATGTTATTATTAACTGGGTCCATTTAAATTGATGGTTGTAACATTACATACATTGCATACAAATTGTAAAAGAAATTGTATCATGTCTTGAAGTAACAGTGAGAACTTGGTTTGCCTGGTAACTGTGAGAACTGAGCCTTCTCCAAATATTTACTTCATTGGTGGATATGGCACACTGAATTAAAAGAGGGACCCAAGATTGTTAAAGTATAACTCTAAAAGATTTCAAATTACCAACTTTTTGAACCGTTGGTAGGGAGGATCTCAAAGTTGGAGTGGCTTGCTGCACTGAAAACCGTCTGCACACCGAACTAGTGATGGAAGCGGTCATAGTAATAAGTAATATGTCAATTCAGAGCACTACATGTTTCAGGGAATATGGTGACAAAACAGAGGTCCTTGAACTTGTCCCTCAAATTATATGCTTCGGTTTTATTTGTTGCATAGGTTTAACTTATCTGCCAATTAGTTTTGACGATAACTAACAATGTTTGGTATCAGGTTTTGTATTTCAAGGACTTTTCACCATGTGCAATGTCTCAATCTTCTATGAAGGCATTGAAAAGTATTGACTGGAAAAGATATGGTTTGCATTTAGGGGGTATAGTAGAGCTTGATGGCACTGCATTGCTAGAATGGGAAAACTTGCCTACTGATACTCACATTGATATTGTCCTCCACTCATATCTAAAACAATATCCAGCATTGGACAGATCCTTTTTTTCTCTTTATCTTGGACAGTTAAAACACATTTTGTTTTTACTTTTTCTTTGATGGTTTCTTGATGCTTTGTTGCAAAATATTTCTTTGGATTTTTTCTATTATATCTATTAACTAATAAGTGATAATATAGCAATTCTGGCTCAAATTTTAGGTGATCTAGTGTATCATGAGAGATTTACCTTTTCTTTTGACAAAACCAGTGTGCAACTCAAAATTTTAGTGTTTAAATTATATCTAATGTACTTCTAGGTAAATATAATACATATGCTAGTCAAAATAGTTAACTTGTGTAGTATGGTGGTATATATCTATTCAAATTTCTTGTTCCGTGTGTGAATTTACTTCCTTGAGGTATTGGTAAGACGGTGATATCCACACCAAGGAAAATGTCTCAACTTGAAAGAAGCCTTGTTAAAAGAGCTGTTAAACTTTCTCTGGATGACTTGAAGGCTAATCATTCTGGAGATTTTCTAAGTTCCCGTGCCCTCCAGGTAAATTCATATCTAATTATCTGTCGTTCTCTCTCGCACATTTGTGATCTATGGCCCCTCGCAATGAGTTTTGTACACAATAAAACCTCCCTCTGTAAGGGGCAGCCACCACTCCTTTTCAATAGAACAAAAGTATCAACAGAAAGGCAATAAACTGAAATGTCTTAACTCTTAATTTAACAGCTTGATTTCCCATTCAATGAACTGAATTTTCATCGCATAATTCCTTTTATGTATTACTATCCAGTCTATATTCGAGTATGGCCAGGATCCTGCATTTGTAGTGGTTAGCGAAGTTTCCTGTCTCAGGCTGGATATGAGTGATAGATAGATCAAAGTAGCATTGCCCTATAAATTTTGCAATCTTGACCAAATTTTATGGGCATGTGACCTGTTTTCCCTCTTCTCTACTAAGGATGTTGAGGATTGAGAGTCTTCTGCTAAAATCCTAAAACTTCCAAACTAAATTGGTCTGTCGATCTCGCTTTATTGTTTTTAAGTGAAAACTAAAATGAAGAAAACAAACCCATCTTTGAGTAGGCCTTTTGCAGCCTGGTTTGGTGTAAGGTTTTTCATAACATGTACTCTTTGTGTGCATTATTATCTACAATCAGTGCTTGTCTATTAAATACTATGTAGTATAGCATTCACATTCACTATATCATCTGCGTTTCTTTTCATAACATGTGCTATATCTATTGGATGATTCATATCCATCTTTGCATGAGTACCTGGGTTGTAAGATTGTTTTGCATTTTCTGTATTTTCTCGTTGGTTTCATTTAATTTATTGGTCTATCACTTTCAGATTCGCAATTATGCCCCTGATCTCGCTCAAACAATTGCCGGACTTATCTTGTCTTCAAGTGACTTAGATTTCCAGAGAGAATGCTTTTCTCTACTTGGATTACAGTCTCAAGATGTTGGAACTGAAATAATGGAAAACAGTATCAAGGAAAAGATTGTTTCAGTTATAGAGACGAATGACAAGGATCCCGACAAATCTAAAGAAATTGCGCCTTTCCTTTTTGAGGAGGATGATCATATCCATGAACTAGAAGTAGAGTTTCAAGAAAGCGATTTCAGCTACTTGGACCCGGACTTGGATATGTTTTAAGGCTTTTTATAAATTCATATTTCAGATTGCCTCCATATAGCAAACAGAAATGATACTTGGCGCAAAAAAAGTGACACATATGCGACACCACCGTATTCCATTGAATGACTATATACACACACACACATGGATTTCGCTAATCCGTGATGTGGATGTAAATGTCTCCATGGTCCATTTATTTTGACTTGAGATCTTCTCCATTAATTCTCAAAAGAAAATAGAAAACTCCATTTGAAGAGAGATATACATATCTCATATACTCACATGTGTTTTTATTCGCCCTTCTTCTTTCTCTTTCTATTGTTTTTGTCCAATAAGAAGGGAAACGTGGTTGTTACAAAAGTCTAAAATTGGTTGTTCAATGAAATTTTCCATTTTTTTCAGAAATGTAGAGAATCCTAGTCCAATTGTTTTTGACCGGTTCGTTCAAACTCTTGTTTTTCGCCTTTAATTTTCATGTTAGTTCAGTGGCTAAGCCGACTTGAGGAACAATGATAGCCATTTAAACTCATATTATAAATAAAAATATATTTGGATATTCTTCTTTTATTGATATAAATATTTAGATGCTATGACAACACACAATATGATGTTTGAGACTCAAATCTTGCAAATTGCACAACACAAATAGCAACTACCTCTAAAAATTCGGACACTTCTAGAACTTTTCCC
>Ga0099826_10000315_pt1 | contig 21838 bp, 11 predicted proteins | sample Mtrugardesep15_FD_76830 | JGI IMG/M metagenome (GOLD analysis project Ga0099826, IMG submission 76830) | Root nodule microbial communities of legume samples collected from California, USA - M. trunc garden sep15 | ecosystem: Host-associated > Plants > Roots > Nodule | place: USA: California... | reverse complement strand
GAAAAAAAAGAAGGTGATGGCACTATAGAAATATTTTATCAATAATGACACTAGAATAAAATGCCACATTATTCAACCCACAAAAAAAAAAGACAGATTCCCAGTTTGTTTATTGAGGTATGATGCAACAGTTAATCAATCAATACCTTACTAGTTCCTATATATATGTGAACTCTTTCAAAACTTCAAAGCATACAAGCAAACCAACACACAAACAAAACCAAGCAACACACACATCCTTTGCTCCAATGGCCTCTGCTCAATGCTACAAAACCTGTGAACAAAGCTGCCAACAGAAAAACCAACACCACCAGCAGCAGCAGCATAGCATATTTGGACAGAAGGTACCTGAGTTGTTCAAAGGGCACCAGAACCGTCACCCCAATGATGGAACACAAAACTACACCCAATGCTATGGCCAAACAGAGGTAATTTATCAGCCAAGCCATCTTGCCAAACATCAAACTAACAGGAACAATTGCAACCAAACACGCCACAATCACGCTGCTACTGGCACAACTTTTGCTACTGGCACCACCACAGCCGCGAAATGCCAAGGAAGAAATAGAAGGGAGCACAAGAGAAACAACATGTTCCAGAGGATCAAGGATGGCATATCAGGTCACAGCAGTGACAGTGGCAGTAGCAGTGATGAGAGTGACAGCGACAATGAAAATCGTTGCAACAGGAAGGCTAGTACATACATTACTAGCCACAAAAAAATAGAGGTGATTTTTTTTTTCTTTTTGCTAACTTTCAATAATTTGACTTTTTATAGAATATTATTTTCTCATATTCTTCTCAAATTTTTTTGTTAACAATATTGTGCTCAATTTGACTCCATGAAATGGTGTATGCAGGAATGTTGAGGAGCAACTGTACTAATAATAAATTGGAGTTTGAGGATCGAAGTTTGCAGCTCAAAGTCCAATATATATATAATGTGTGTCGTGATTATTGGCCTGTTTGAATAAATTAGCTACATTGAAGTATAAAATTGTTGCTTAAAAATAAAAATGAATGTAATTTGATATATGACATCAAGCCAATGCACTTAATTTGGTTATGGTTCTAGTCTGAGTTTGAGACCTACAAAAATAAGTGTATGTAATTTAATCTGATCGATATAAGATCGGTACTCCTATTATATATGAATAAAATGTTTGGTGTTGATTAAAATCAGATCTTGCTTTGTTTTAATCATTTCCTTCATAGTATCTATATCATGCCCAAATTATCAGTAATCTGGCTATCATGCCACTGCTATATATTTTCATTTAAACTTTATAGGTAATAATTGATGAATAATATTATCATAAAAAAAAATAGTGATTGATCAATCACAAAGTAATAAAAAAAACTGATTAATCGTGTGTATATTATTTTTTGGTAATATAATTATTGTTGGATAATTTATACAATTTTTTGGGGATACACACACCATTGTTGTGTTACACAATGCATGCTTAGAGCATTTTCAATGGAGGTGTCATAGAGAGTTCCATAAGTTGATTAATTTATGATATGTTCTTAATCTTTCGGTTCATTAGAGGAATTTGATGTGGTGAAATGGGTTAGTATTGGTGAAGTATCTTAAATAAGATACAATCGAAATTAACCAATTAATACTCAAATTTCAGACAAAATTGATTAAAAATAAAACATAGAAAAAAGTTGGGTTTTTTTTTTGTTTGAAGGAGAAATGTGGGTTGTTTGAGAGTTGCAAATTATTTACCATCAGGGCAAAGAGCGTATGAGTTTATAATGAACATCAAAATATGACACTGTATGTGTTTATTTTATCTTTTTTTATTTTTTTGTTTTTTTTGGTCTAATCTCTTTTTTGTTTTTTATTTTCCACATTTCACTCACATTTCAAAAACACTTTACAACGCATTTGACAACAATTTTTATTTTTTATTTTGAAACATTATTTCTCTTATAATAACACGAGATAAAAGGGAAAACATAATACTTTTTAATTTCACTTAAAAAGTAAAACTAGATAAAATAAAACATAAATGTTGAAATTCGAGTTGATAAGTGGTTAGGAATATCTATCTCATCTTCTCCTTGAGTGAGTTCAACTCTCAAAATCTACCAAAAAACACGTATGCAGCTTTTTATTATGAGATCCTCTAATGTTGTAGGAACTACTTGAGTGGTAATGTTTTTTTGGTTACAACTTGAGTGGTAGTGTAAAACTACATACTTCTTTTAGAGTGAAACATACGGAAAAAAATTATTTAAAAGTTAATGTATGTGATTAAAAATTTAATCCTCGTCCATCAATTTTTTATCTATTGTTTTTGTTTATATTTCATTTTTGAAAAGAGTAGGTGTGTTTGAAGTGTGACTTAGATTGATTTTGAGATAAAATTTTGTTTATCAACATCAATCAACAATTTGAATCAAGATTCTCGCCATTTCCTAAAATAAATGGTAATGTCCTTAAATACTTGGTTAGATGTTTTAATTTAAGGGTTATACTAACTAGTGACCCCATAACATTAATTAAAGAAACATTTACATTGTCCTTGTGAGCTTAGCTTACTTGGTAAGGGATAATGCATGTATATGTAGGGGTCGGGGTTCGAACCCCGAACACCCAACTTATTCACCTTTAAGGTGAATTTCCGCTAGGCTACTTGACAAAAAAAAACATTTACATTGAAAACATAATTTTTTACACTTTTAAGACTTTGACTATACGAGTTCTAAGATAGTCATACTATATTTGTTTCCTTAGCGCACCGGTTAGCATTTTTCTAAAATTAATATTGCCTTCATTATTTATTTATTTTTACTCATTATTAATATTAATATTCTTGTTATACAATTATAAATCATAAATGTAACAAAAAAAAAACTATAAATCATAAATTTAGTCATTTTCAAACAATGAAATTAGCTATTAAAATTACTAAGTCTATGATTCTCTTATAGTGAGATAAAAATATTTTTGAACAATTTTTAAGATATTCTATAATTGACTGAAAAGGGCAAAATTGAACAATTTTAATAACAACTGAGTGTGAGTTGTTTACTAAAAGCATAAACGGCATATCATCTTTTATTTTCTAAAATTAAAAAGGTTAAATATGTTTTTGGTCCCTATAAAATTATGTCCTTCTAAATTTAGTCCTTACTTAATTTTAATAGTTTTTAATCCTTACAAAAAATTTCTGCACTTAATATTAGTCCTTACTCAATCCAAATTTGTTTAATTTATACTTAAACTTTTAAGTTTTTCAACAATTTTTTTACAGGCGTGTTAAGAACGTCATTAAAAGTTCCTCCGAAAAAAATATCGCAAAAAATTAATTTCTACGTCCTTATTTTTGTTACTTATATCTTAAACTTTTGTCGTTTTAAAAAATTCATATTTAATTTATTTCATGTTAAAAAATTTTAGATTTTAGTAAATGAACATTTCATAGTATTCTAAACTTGTATAAAAAGAATCGTTAAAAAATTTAAGAGTTTAAGAATAATTAAACAAAATTTGTTTTAGCAATGACTAAAATTATAAGTAATTTTTTTTTGTAGGGATTAAAAAAGCTATTAAAATTAAGGAAGGACTAACTTAGAAGGTCGCAATTTTATAGGGACCAAAAACATATTTAACCAACTTGGGTTGGCCTAGTGGTATTGGCTTGGGATCTGGGAGTATGCTCCTCCTCAAGGTCTCATGTTCAAAAAAAAAAAATCTTCTCCACAAATTGTGTGGGAACTTATTCATGATGTTTGCATGATCGGTGATGCGATGCGAATTCCATGAAATTATTAGGTTCTTTCACATAATTTAATTGCAGATACGTTCTGAAATGACCCAGAGAATAAGTTCTGCTCTATGCTTTGCTGATAAAATGATAATACTTTCTTTAGGCCATATTTCGAATAGCATAATTGAATAATTAATTTATTTCTCCACTATGGGAGGAGAGGATGAGTCGCCAGTCACTCTTGTTATGCCAATAAAAGGCCCTTGATGCAAAACTACCCTGCAACTTCATAGAAATCAATCTGAGCAAGCAACATTAACTATTGCAATGGCTTCAGCGCAGTCTGTGAAACCATCTGCTGCCATTGAAGTCTGCCAACCGAAAACCCAGCACAGCTCGATCGGCCAAAAAATATCTGAGATAACAAACAAGGCCTTCAAAGGACACCATGCCCGCCATGGCAGTACTCAGAATCAAGTCCAAAACTACAGCTCCCAAAGTCAGGTTGAATCACATGGCCACAATGGCTCCAAAACAGAAACTCACCACTATGGTCAGACTCAGACCCAACACGACAAGAAGCATGGTGTAACCAAAACCCATATTACAGTTTGTGTAGTTCAAGCAGAAATCACTGAAACAAAAGAAGGCCCTTATCCTTATGGTGCAACTACAACATGCTTTGGGGCTCCTAAGAAAAATAGAGAGCTCAACAATAAGAAGGATATGAATTTGTTCCGGAGGATTAAGAATGGAATGTCCCGTAATAACGGTGAGGGAAACAACAGCAGCAGCAGTGACAGCGAAAGTGACAATGAAAAGAAATGTCCAAAGACAAAGCCAAAGGTAGGTGACTTAAATACACAAAAGTTATCAACTCACAAGTAAATAATAACGTGAAAAGGAAATGTTTTACATTAAATGTATGCATGTTGAATTAGACCAAGTTTATTTTGTTCCATTGATTTGTTTATTGATTTCTGTTTTTGATTGTGTCTGCAGAATTAATGCATAGAACTAGAAGCTGCAAATGGGATGCAACAGAACAAAGTTTCTTTAATTAAATTACAACATATTTATAATTTGATGTCATTGTTGTACCCAAAATAAAAGGGGCAAATAAATGCCAATATTTCACTTGTCTGCGTGTACCTTATGATGAATAAAAGATGTTGAACTTTACCTAATTTCTCTGGTATGTTCCATAGTAGGATTTTGAATGTCTTTGTTACCAACTTACCAAGTCTAACACAGATATGAAAAACTGCATTAAATTAAATACAACCCTGTCGTCATCAAGTAGGCTTCTAATACTGTGAAAACAACAGTCATATATGTCTACTCTGCTAGCAAGGGAATAAACATGACCAAATCACCAAAAATATAATTACAGCCAACTGGCAAGAACAGGGCTAAGATTACTGCCAAGCTAGATACAACAAAGTGTATATACGAACCTTGGTACGCTATAGAATCGACTTAAGATGGGGGCATCATCAATCATCATCCTTCAAGAGATTTAGAAATGAAAGCGGCAATGGCCTTCACAGCAGCAACTTCGGCTTCATCCTGAGTGGAACTGTTTGCTTGCAGATGCTTCTTACCAATCTTAAAAGAGTGGTCACCACCATCAATGACATGCAGCTCATTGAGCGCTTTCATCTTCTTCCGAGTGGTCTCTAACTTCTCAAGTGGACAGAGACCATCCTTGCTGCCCTGCTCAAGACACACACAAGATTAGCATTAGGAGACCAAAAATTTATCTGTGCATTACAGAATGTCGTACTGTGTATGAAACTGAGGAGCTATGACTAGAAAGCTGTACCATACTGCAATGACAAATTAGAAAAAGAGAACTCTACCTGGACAAACATTGTAGGAACTGTTAGCTGTAACAGTGTATCATCTCTAACCGCACCATTAATTCCCTGGAACAATGGCAACAAAATAGATGTAATACTTAATTATATTATCTAAAATTTGACTATATGTAGTAATGACAGTTTCTGTTTTACCAAAACACCCTAAGAAAACTAATGCACCAACCATAATTGCTTGAGTGTGGCATGCCAACAATTTCTGAACAGAAAATTGAAAGTATAACAAGTGCAAATGATAGTGCAAGCCATGAAGAAATGAAGAGGAAAATATTCAAAGTAGCCTAGTACATATTTGAGAGCTCTACACACATGCTCTAAGAATGACAACTTCATCAATCGAGTTGGCAAACTAAGATGACTAGCTTAAGGCCAAACTCATCTATGAAGTAAAATGCCATAGAAAAGCAAGACAATTGAAAAAAAAATTGAGATCAATGAGTAAACTTTAATTATCAACAAAGGGTTGAAGTCAGAGTTGAAATCCAATTAGTGTGGCTCAGTTAGCAACATATGCTAAGCTTGTACGTGAGAGGATCAAAGTTAGATTGCCACATATCACATTCTTGGGGAGAGACAGAATGTGAACTGCGATTAAGCTCAAAATCAAGGATGGTTTCATAGCCGGTCGAACAGTTTGAAGAAATGGAGGTATTGAGGGTGTCACTGAGGTCCAAAGACCCAAACTAAAGTCGATGTCGGATTTTCAACAAAATCACAAATAGGGTAAGGCGTATGGCAAATAATATAAACACATAGTTTCAAAATTTCTTCAGTATCGCCACCCCAAGGTAAAAGGGGCGGAAAAAACATATTCAATCAGTTCATTTTTGTAGCACAAAGATTAGCATGAGATTCTCAGAAAGAAGATCAAACCTTTAATGGGTAGCCCAAACATAGTATAGCAGAAACATTAATCTCTTCCATGCTAGCCACCATGCACCCAACTCTATAGTAAAATAAATACAAGATACCAATGTTATAAATATCTTGCAGCTAACAATCTTTATTAGGACTTCCTCCTGCCAACATATATATCCAAATTAAGAAAAAAAATTCAAAGAAAGAAAAAATCCAACGCACCTTGAACCCATTGATTTGCCAGCCAGTATGAGAGGATGACCAGGGTACTTAGTTGCAGTTTCCTTCACAATATTTGAATGAAACTCCACCAATTTTTCTGCCTTAGGAGGAGCCCTCTTTTTCCCACCAGACATGTCTAGCAAAGGGCAAACCCATTAGATTCGCTTCGGAGTTAAAAAAATACATACATCAAACAAATACAATAATCTTAAGGTTCACACTCCGTTCACTGAACTACAGATCATGATTTTTCACTAAAATAAAAGCAAAACCTAGATAAAAAAAAATCAACGAACTTAAAAGGCACTGTTTGGATAAACACATTAATTAAGCACTTATAGCATAAACATTTATCATACAAGTGTTTATAACAAAAGATAAAATTAAATTAAACGATTTTCATATAAGCTATGATCTGTTTTCATAAGCTATCATAGAGATCTCATGGAAATAAACTAAAAACAACTTATGAATATGTTAGTAGATAAACTCAAATAAGTTTATGTGTAGTTGAATGAAAATGGAAAGAAACTGACAAGGGTAGTCAAACGTGACAACATCAGCAGCGTGTAAGGTATCCTTCAACATACTCTTCCATCTATCACAAACACAGAAAGAAAAAAAAAAACTTATAATAAGATTCAACACATTTTATTTATAATTTTAAATTAAATGAATGAATAAAGAAAATGGAACCTTAGCATCCAATCAGAAGAGGAAGGAGCACCGGCACCGTGAGCGAAGATAACCACGGGTGAGAGTTGTTTTAGCGGCGTTGATGATTCAATCTCGTCATTTTTGCTCTGACGACGTCGCTTTGCAGCAGGCGTTGAATCCATGCCTAAGTTTCGTTTTGGAATTGGAAAAATCACCAAAATAAATTGGAATTGGAAAATCACTTATGTTGATTTTCGCGCCAAAAAGTATACATGCATTCACACAGGTTCCCCGGTGTTGATTTGCGCTAGGTTTCAACTGTTGAATATATATAAAATAAAAATAAATAAATAAATAAATGGCTCGTATACCTAATGTTTAAGGTTTTTTTTTTAGATGTGGTGTCTTCATGTGAGCAAGTAGCTTGAGCACAACATAAATAAAAAGTGGTTAGACACACTCACATAGATGGAAGAAAATAAATGATAAAGAATTAGTCTTATCGTTCAATTATTATTTTTTAAAATTTTATTAAGGTATGTGTGCGCCTATCTACTTTTTATTTACTCTAAAAAAACAATATTTTTTATTTGTGTTTGTGACTATATAAGTTTTTCTGGTCTCCATGTAGTGTAGTCATAGGAGTATTGGTTTGTTGTTGTTACTGCGCCCCTCAGACTTCCCAACAATTTGTACATGAAAAACCATTGTTATCTAATTGACCAATGTCTAACATTTGTTATGTTTAAATTCTTAATTTTTAGATGGTATTTGAAATTCCTCCAATTTAGTTTTGATAAAATACTTCACAGTATCCTTCATTTTAAAAATTCACAAAATTTTAAATCCAAAAATGGTAAAACATATGGAATAATTTAAATTCGTTCAAAAATTTACATTTTGCATTTTTGGTTGATCAGTACTTCACCACTGCCGTTGCACGTTTACATCCTTCTTATCGTGAAATTTTAAAAACTACTATTTGTAGAGTTAAATGGACGCACATTCTCAATATGATTTGAGAGTATTCCAAATAATGCATTAACTCTTTGTAATCCTTCATCAAAATACACTCTAAAAATTGAGTAAAAACAAAATACGTGAGCTTGAGACAACAGTCTAAAATAAGAAATAGAAGTTCAACATTTTTGTGTTTCTCTTCTAAATAGAATTTTACTTAATCGCTAGAAGAGAGAAAAGATAATAAAATAAAATAAAATAAAAAATTTAAAAACATAATAGGGTCATATTCTACTCATCTAATGTATCACCCTCGAATATCTTTATTGGCATGGTAGTAAGGATTTCTGCAAAATCTATATAAACTACAACTCAATACATATAACATAAACAAACTTTCGTTCAAAGCAAACAAAGATAAAAGTGAAACGTAATAGTCAAATGTGATAGATGTGTATTCTATGTAAAAAACTTAGTAGTAAGTTATCCATTCATCTTCTCCCGTAGCATGTTTGTGTTACACCAAATTTCACTCCCTTTGTGTTCATCTCTGTGCTCCTATTGACTTGAGTCTGGTTGAAATCATCATTTTATCTCCTACAGGGGCGAATCCCTTGTAGTTAAGGGGTAGTTTGGCTAACCAAATTTTTTATTTCTATTGAATAACTAAATATATTAATATATTTACTTCCCTCAATAATATATTTTTAGCTACCTTAAATAAATTTATTTGCAAAAACTTAGAATAAATTAAAAGGTTAAAAAATAATTACTTGATTAATAAACTTATTTTTCTTATTTTAACATTTCGGTCTCTACAATAACTATAGGGAAAGCATTTTTAGCAATAAATTATAGAGAAAACAATTTTAGCGATAAAAGTTATCAATAGTCAAACAAAATGAACCATAGCTTAATACAAATAGCTTATTTGTTGACGGTAAAAAATAAATTGTTGGTCTATTTAACAAATATTCAATTATGAATGTATTTATCTTCTTGAAGCCTAATTTAATAGAGATTAAACATGTTTAACCTTTAAATTTAATATAAAAAAAATTCAAAAAGATAATTTATCTTTGCCTAAAAAAAATCATGTATTTGTCCCCACGCATCTCCTATCCAAGTTGTTACACGAGTATTTTTTTTTTTTTGTCAGGTAGCTTAGTGGTTGGAGCTCATACATTTTATTTAATGCGGAGAGCTAAGCTCACGGGGACCGAGTATTTTGTTTCTTCTTGTGCATTTTCAAAGTTTTATTCATTTTATTTTGTATTTGGTCATGTTGTGGAAGATGAACTTATTTTTCATCCATGTCTCAAAGCGAGTTCAGTTGTTTTCGGACAAAATAGATCTCCTACTCATGAACTAACACTTTTATGATGTGTTTTGCAAGTTTAATGAATTCTTTTTCTTTTTCTTTTTAGTTTTAGTGATTTCCTTGAGGTTTTCTTTGCATACAAGGAGTTTGATTTAAGTTTATACGTAATTTGCAACTTCTGAAAATATTTTATATGTTTTTCATATTGATTTTATACATTGAATAAGATATATTACGTAGTCTTGACAAAAAAAAAAAGATATTATATAGTAGAAGCATTACCCCGGAGGCTCCATTTTTTCTTTTTCGAGTTTGTTCAAAAGAAAATGTTAAGTTGTAATTTATTTGAATTAGATGATTTTTTATGTTGTAACTAACTTGATTTATTTGCACTTTGTGTTGTAGATTACATTATTGTTGTGAGAGTTTTAATCCTAAGTGTGAAACTCCGCTAAAATAAATAATTTGATAACCACTTTTGAGATATTTTAATGTTAGAAAATGGGTACAATTCTACATTTGTGTAGTTTGCTACATTTCTATCCACATGGTTTGATTTTCCTCTTCATGTATATATTTTATCAATAAGTTGAAACAATCAACGTCTCATGTTGTTATTCTTTTTATTCGCAGATTATCTTCTTATTGGTTACTTTTTTTTTCTTCTGTAATACATCTCTTTCAAACTCATTAGCATTTGTTTGAGTTTTTTATTTTATCTAAGGCGGTTTTACACATGTATATTTGTGTAAAAATTGCAAAAAAAATAGTAACCCAAACAGATGTTAACGGGCTTAAAAGGGACATACTTCAAAAAGGTATGGATCCAATGAGAAGAGAACACGAGTCAAAATATAATAATGAGATGTATCAATTGTCTTGATTTATTGTCGATATATACACACACATGAGGAAGAAAGTAAAATCATATTCTTTCAAGTGTAGCGTGTTTTATTAAACAAATAAAAAATTTGAAACACATGCGAGATAGATTTGTACAACTATTTTCAGCATTCAAATAATTTAGAAGTTGTGATCGATTAATTAATCAAGCTTAAAATGCCCTAACAATACCGTAGTCAACGAACACAAAGAAATGCTTCTAAACCAAAAAAAATACAACTTCACATAGCATCTAAATCAAGTAAATTACAACTTAACACTTTATTTGTTTTGAACAATCTTAAAAAATAAAAATAAAATCAACCCTTTAGTGATCCTTCAAAACACATTAAAACTAAATATACGAACTTCTTAAAAATACAAAACACGTCATAAAAATGTTAGTCATGAGTGAAAGATCCATTGACGTGGAGAAAAAAGTTGAACTGGTTATTTTGAGTCATAGATGAAAAATTAGTTTCATCTTCCACAACAACAATCACACCCAAATTTATATATAAAAAAATTAATAAGTATTTAAAAATGCATTTGGGTTGGGGAACACAAACCCAAAGGTGAAAAAAAACGTAAAAACTTAGCCTCCCGACAAAGCTTCAATCTCCATCATCTTCTACATATGAATCATAACTTAAACTCACCACATACATTAAATCTAATCTAGTCCTTGTGAGGAAAAAAAAGGTAATAATTAAATAAGAAAAAAAACACAAAACTCACAACTCAAAAACACAAATAAAAATTAAGACGAAAGAAATGGCGGAGAGTTTAGGGGAAGATGAGTTGAAGGAAGAAGATAATAGAGAGGGGGAGGACAAGTTGAGAGAGATATCTTTAGAGAATTACATGAGAGTGACTGTCGTGTGAAGGAAGGAAAAACAATATATTTTTTTCTTACGAGATTTGTAACAATGAGGAAGATGAGGAAAGGATAGAGAAGTTATATATTTAAAAGAAAGTAAATCGGAAAAGGTTTGTAGAAAAGGAGGGCATTAACTATTAAATCAGAAAAAAGTTGAAGCTTTACACCAAACATATTTGATGATCAGGTACTGTCCTTTTTTGACAATGAATACTGAGGATGTTTCAATCTGGAAATTCGAAAGATTATGGAGGAGAGTGTGGAAAAGGGCTTGGTTTACAAATCATGTCATGCTTAAAATGAGATAGTATTACTTGTTTTTAGTAATGGTTAAATAAAGACTAAATTATTTAAAAATAGTGACGTGATCGATGATAAGTAGTTAAATATAAGAACCAACTTACATTTAACTGAGTCAAGACATTTTTTAAAAAATCACAATCTCAATGACCTATAACGTTCTCTATAAAATCAATAATTAATTTGGTGGTTTATTATTTAATCATCACCAAACTCCTTTACATCAGTCTACCAAACACAATAACTTAATTTGAAAAAAATACTAACGAGTGTCCTTGAGCTATTATTAAGGGAAAAAAAATACCATGATAGTGATAAAATAGGGTGAATTCAACTTTTCGAAAAAACAAAAGTTTAAAAATTGTTGTTTGTAATGCAAAATTATTAATTTTGGTTTTCTCATTGCCATTTAATTTAAACAAAAAACACATGATAATCAAAACACAAATCTACCTTGGCTTCCCATACCTCGTCTCTCTGGCCTAGAGCATTAGTAGCTATCTATCTGAGAATTTAATTAAACAAAAATTCACCAAAAAAAAGTTAATTAAACAAAACCATTTGAATATTTCTCCTGAAAACACAGTGATCTCAAATATATTCTAAAAATTACTAATTAAATTTTTCGTCTTTCTCCACAACTCTCACTCCTTTTGCAGATCTGAGTACATTGGCCTGTTTGAATGTATGACAAGTTAATTAAGAAAAGGAGAACATCATATCATATGATAAAACAAAACAAAAAGATAAAATTGTATTTTATACGAGGACAAATTATACATTACTTGATCCTCTGTGATTTCCACTGTAAAACCATCAACAATAGCAAAAGAAGATATCTTCTTGTAGCTTCGTGGCTCTAGAGTGCTTGCTAAAAGCTCATCATGCTTTCTACTAAGGTACAAATCAAGCTTATTTGCCCCACTCTTAATTCTAATTAAAAGTAACACATCATAAATATTCAAAGTAATGAGAAATATTTAAGATAATGTTGATTAATCACATATTGTTACAAATAATAAATAAAAATAAAACAGAGGTGACATGATGAGGACATACCGATTAGTTCGAAGTCGCTCATATTCTTGATCATAGATCAGAAAGACAAAGTATGATTCACTTTTGGTGCTTCCCATTAAGAATGTATCTTTTTTTTTTCTTTTCTTGTTAATTTGATTGGAGAACGATGTTTGCAATGGATGTCTTGTGCTCCATCCACTAGCTAGCTATTTATACACAAAAGGTTCAATGACTTTCCAAACAGCAACAATAATAGAGAAGGATAATGAGTAGGCCCACATTGGTTTCATTGGTTTTTTTTTTATCTTTCTTTCAATCTGACCAACCACATAGACTAGTTTATTGAAATATTGAGATCTTTTTAAGAGGTTTTAATGTCTCTTACATATACATTCTCCCATATTGAGATCTTTTTGAGAGTAAAAAGTTAAGAGTATATTTAAAATTTACTTGGTAATCAACGCCTAAGAAAGGGAGTAAAGGAAACATAAGTAAATGGAGTTCTTACATTGTAATTTTGTACGTGTTTATAAATTTTAATTTTAATAATATTCCCACTTTGGAGAGGAAATGGTTTTCATAATGGAGATCCAGATTTGAGTCTAAAAAAGTACTAGTAAGTGTTGTTGACCGTTTCAACATAGTTGGAGTGTAAATAGACAATATAGTTAGTTACTTTAGCAGAAGCAGGACCAGGGTCAATAGTTCACTACCATGATACCGTAACAAGTAACAGCACAATCATGTGGTTAGTTTTCACATTGCTCGTTGTTGGTCAATTGTTTCTACCTGTCACTTGAGTATAGTACACATTAATAACCAACTAATACTGGCTTCATCAAAACAGGAAAGTTGCACATAGACGAAACTAAAACAAATCTTTGGGTGGCTTAGCTTGGGTTTCAAGTTCAGTAAAAAAAAAAACCTAGATTCCAAGTCATGATACCAAAGTTATAAGCCTGTTCCAAGTCCTGATACCAAATTTATAAGTCTTAAAATTGACCAACTGAACAAAACAGATAATTCTATAAAGTAAAACATTTTAACTCTTTATCTACCAAGTGTATGACCGTCATTTTCAAAATAGGAAAAACGTTTTTTTTTTAAGTTTAATAAATTAAAATAAGGGTCTTGTTAACAAGTGTCATAATGACATTGTTTAACGAACCCATATAAGGAAATTATATATTGAAAATATAAGTCAAACACTTGTTAAAGTCAAAACCGTACAATTTGCAATACAAAGTTATTACTTTTATATGCTTAAACAATATCCTTATTACCCTTGTTAACATTTTCTAAAAAAATTGGACGCCTAAAACAAGGATTTGGATCAGCTCGTCTAAGTTAAGTTTTTCCCTATATAAAATTGTAAATAATATGTACTAAAAAGTTATGCTATTGCTTCATATCTTACAAATAGCCTAAATAAATCAAATCCCTTCTATATGTACCCTACTCTCTCTTGTCAACGATGCAAACCATGAATAGGCCAAAGCACCAAATAATATAAATACTATTACTTTTTTCACCCCATCCATTTCTACACCCCCTACTCTCTTTTTTATGAAAATGCTAAAGAGGTTTCTGGATTCTATAAACTAAAAAGAGTTTCCCCATGTTTTGGGGTGTAAAATGAGTTTTTAACCAGTTTGGATTTTATAATCCAAACACCTGAAAAAATAGAACGCGTTCCTTGCTTTTTTCGCATTATAAAATCCAAACATCCCCTAAAAACCCTTATTCAGATGAAAAGCAGCTCGGATTATACAAATCTGAAGTGTATCAACATAAGTTATGAGCATGTATGTAACGTGAATAGTCAGTTTAAAGACCAAAATAATATTCTTAATTCATAGCATTATGTTTTAAGTCATTGTTAGTTGTTTCCAGTCGAAAATCCAGTTTTCGGACTACTTGATTAGATTGCTCCAGAACTTTCCAAGAAGATCAGAAGAAGAAAAAATCAAGGATCAAAACTCCCATCGAAGTCATTTTTTATGAGACTCTGCCCCATCAAAATCTTTTAAAATTCTATCGTTTAGACCTATTTTTTAATTTGTCATATTCTCAAAAAAAATCCGAACAAAATTACATTTGTTTTATTTGATTTTTTAGATTTTTTTGCGATAATTTTTTTTAATTGACATGTTTTTATCATTTTTACTTTATTTTTTTTTTAAAAAAAACAAAATTTGCAACTTATGAAATGAGAGAGATTTTAACTGCGACTTATATATAAGCATATTTCGAATTATATAATCGAAACACATCCAAATCGTGTTCGGATTATATAATCCGAAATCCCATTAACATTTTTGTAGAAGAAAAAAAAAAGACGCGCGAGAAATGAATAAGATAGAAAAAATAATATTTTAATATGAAATAAGTGACTTGGGTACAAAGACCAAAACTTCATGCAATCTGATTTTCTTTCCCTGCTCATGTCTCTCACACGCCCTTCGAATTTTGAATTTTGTCCCTTTCGAATTCGAGAAACCAAACCATAAAAACACGGTTTAGTTTTTTAGAATTTGAACTAAACCACTGTAGCAAATATTCTAGGTATCTTCCCATCACTTCTCCATATTCGTTTTCAACTTAAATTGCTCAAATCCAACACAATTCATACGTTAACAATAGCTACATAAAATGTTGGTACACATTTTCTCAAATCTTTGATATTTGATTTATGTTTCTTTCCTTTTGTTTAATTATAGGTTCACTCGGATTCTAGAAATTGAAATGTGTTCTTCATCATTTTGATTTCTAAAATCCATAATGTATTTAGAGATTGCAAATTGCTAATTTCTCTCCGGTTTTATCATTGTTTCAAATACGAACACACACATGTCGCTCGACGTAGGGGTAACAAGATATCCATAATTGTCTCTGTTAGGCAAAATAGAACGAAGACAAAATAGGAATGAGAAGGGGGCGTGCTGAGAAGGATTGAGTGGACGGTGAACTTGTAATTATGGAATTTTTTTCTCTTCAGTCTTCAGTGGTGTATGTTACAACTATGAAAGTTGCTCTTCTTCCATTTAGAATTGATCATTCCCTTAAAGATGTTTAACATGAGTTAACTCACATTTGGCTATTTTTAACATCACGTAAGCACGAGAATGAGCATAAACAAATGGAAGAAGAACATTTTTCTATAACTAAATATGCATAGCTACGATTTTGATTGGTAATACTGGCAGATCCGTATCAAACAAACATTGTTGGATGATGATCGTATGGCCGAAAACCCAATAGAACGGCAAATTATACATCAGTTAAATGGGTTTTCTGCTTACAAGAACATTGAAATCTACCGTTGCAACTTATGCAACCCCAATTTTGAAATATACTAAGGGGTTCTAGTCTCTTCTCTCTTGATAATTAGGGACTTAACTCATAAATGAGGATGATATATATTACTATATACCTTCTTGAATCTTGGTAATATTGCTCTCGAGTGACATCCATCTATGCAATCTCTTGACATAGGTGTTTTAGAAGTTTTTATAGCCTCTTTTTTTCTCTTTGATTGTATTATTCTTTTTAGTTTGAAGAAAAATAGAAGAGAAGTTGAAAATAAACGAACTCAAACACAACATAGTAATATCACACCTGGAAGGGGGAAAAAAACTCACGAAGAGCATATTACGTTAATTCCTACGTTAATGGAACACACACGCACTTGAAGTCAACTTTGAACCTACGACAGAGCTTATTAAGGAGGAATTAATGGTATAGCTTACGGAAGAGGATGGTTTAGGAATCAAGTGACTAAATAGATCATAAGGTTATTTATGATGAGGATCAACATAATAAGATGCGTATTACATTGAGAAAATTAAAAGAGCACGAGAAATGGGAAACATTATGTTCATGTACCTTCCATCCAAGTGGTGCATGCAGCATGTATATATAGCAATGGAATTCTAGTATTACTTACTACATTCTCAAAGAAACCAGATTGTCTGAAGTAAAAAAAATTGGCCCATTTGTGCAGTAAGTACATACCTGATTGCTGAATAAACAACTCACATTTTAATGCAAATTTAAAAAAAAATTCAAAAAAGTTTAAATTTTAGACTGTTCAATCTCGATCCAACAATCACAAATGTATTGACAAAATGTCTCAAATTTTTATTGCAAGCAAGTTTCATTCTCAACCAATTTAAATAATTTAAAACTTGATTAATAAAAAAAAAACCTTTCCAACATTTGTCAGACGAAAATTGTTTTTAAAAATTAATTTTATGATCTAAATTGTGTGTAATTATGATGATTTTCTTTTAGCAAGTCACTTGATAAGATATGTCTTTCTTTATTTATGTGATAATGGACTCTAGCTATTTGTTTTAACCTTTAGTTGCCAGCAAAGAAGGCAACGTGTCTATGATCAATATATACGATAGATATCGACACTTTCGAACATTTACACTTAAAAGATAAATCAAGAAGTGTAACATTTAAAAAAGGACTACTCATAATAAGTTAGGGACTGAACCACGTGGAGAATCCATTGCACCACCATCTGGTCTCTAAACATGTTTTTTTTAGGAGGTCTCTAAACATGTTTAACAAATAAAAACTTTAACATTTAATAAATACTTGAAAAATGTATATAATATGATTTGTAAATACTAATGTTGAACTAATTTGACATAGAAAGAGATTTCCAAATTTATAGTATAAAACACTTTAGATAGTGTTTGTTTTAAGTTATCTTTGTAGATTTGTGTGAGTAAAATAGTAAAAACATATATCATATGTTTGTTACAAGTTTGCTAAAAAAGGATGAGAATAAAGTTTTAATGGAGATGAAAATAATTTATAGTGTAACTAAGTATTAACTTCTCTGTAATGGTTTCCGAGAATATCATAATATTGATCAAATATCTTTTTCAAAAATATCTAAAAACAAAAGTCTCATCCTTATATTTCTAGGAAAATTATTCCTAAAGATAAATATAGTAAATTTGAAACAAACACTATCGGATAATTTTTGAATAATTATTCCTCTAATGTCTTTCATTTCTTTTACTTGGTAGTTCTTTTATTCTAAAACCCTCCCTTGTCTTCCCACCAAACTTCTAAACAAAGCGTTAGTGTTTTATAAACTCTCATACAATCAGATACTCGATCTGACTGGAATTTTGCTCATCTCACTTTCATTTTAGCTCTCATACATTGGGAGATACCAAAATACCCCACGACAGTTGACTGACTGCCAGTGGACAAATGTTGTTGGATAGCAAGCAGCAAATAACTGCCGTCGAAGATATTTTGATATTTTTGCGGTGTGTAAAGAGTAAAAATAAAAATAAGTTGAGCAGCTTTCATTTGACTGACTTTTCTTTTGGGCCTTGTTTCGCAGCGTGGTGGCCTTTTTAGGCTTTGCTCTTGCTTAGACTCAAAAATAGAAACTCTCCATACTGTACACATTTTGCAGTAATAAGGAAAAATGATTATTGTTGTTTCAGAATGTTCCTACATTAAAGGAGGCTAATAAACACCACGAAAATACTAAAATAACCTTATCAACAGTTAATTGTCTATGGATTTTAACCAACGGTAGTTAACTATTGATAGAAATTGGGGTTAAATTTGTCATTTTATATCGTTTTTTAACCCCTTTCATGGTGTAAATAGCAATTTTCTAAGGAAATTATAACTTTATCATGTTATAATCAAATTTGTGGGAGACATAATGTAGGTTTTTATGTTATAGGCAAATTTTTCTCTTACACGAGATAATGATTGAAAATATGACCATTCGTTTAAAAAGTCTCAAATTATAAATGACTACTATTTTAAGACGAGAGAGTATTAACATTCAACGATGCTGTTTATCGCGATAAAAATCCTCACGAGGGACTCATGAAATGAGTTTCTTAGTTATAATGGCTAATCAAATAAAAGGTTGAATTAGTGGAATTCAGGTGTCGCTAGCACAAATGTATATATCAAGATAAATTCGGGAAAATGTTGTCGCTGTACATAGCCTTTTTCATTAACACTGCATTGTTATTGTACCCTAAAATGATTTACTAATAAAACACAGCTATTCTTATCTCACAGCAGTAGTAAAATACGACAAGAATGTCTCCTAACATAGTTAATTTTCATGCCTGCGAAGAATCCTAGCCATTGTTTATCCGCAATCACCGTTAGAGCAATGGGTCCCCAAAGTTGACACCGACGCGTGTCTGATCGCAATCAACGGTAATTTCATAACCGAAATTTCAGGGGACACAACACAATAATCGTGGCCCCTAACAATAACATAAACAGCCATTTAGCACATCGCCATGTGAGTGCTCGTGCGGCTTCCCAATTTCCAGTGGACCCTACCACGTGATGCTTTACTTCCTAAGGCCCCACTTCATCCATGCACGTGCTCCTCATCTCATGCTCTATGTTTGAACTTTTGACACGTAGTAACAGACACTACGTATTCCCATGTTCCTACTTAACCACTTTCGAATTTGAATGTAGGAACAAACGTTACTATAGTCCTTTTTTTACTCATATATTGACTCGGCTATAAGTGATGACTAGGGATGTAAATAAGTTACTGGGGGTATTTGCGGTGCGGTTTGGCTCGATTACGAGGCAAACAGTAAACCGATCTAAAAAATAAAATATGTGTGGTTTGGTTCGGTTGATGTTAAATAAAAAAATCGAACTCATCCGATCTAAATTAACGCGGTTTAATTTGAATCGGTTTTCGGTTATCCAAATTATAAATAAGTGATAATAATACTCTTATTAAAAATAATTTTGAGAGAAGCTTTTTCCTTGTTGTACACATATAAAGTTACGATGTATAGTATTTCTTTTTTCTTTTGTTGTAGAAAATTCTTTCCTAATTCTATATGTTGTAGGATTCTTTTTTCACATATTACATAAGTTACGGCAAAGATTCGGTATACATAAACAACTTTTTCTTTCATATAATTATACTAGCAATTTATTAAGCAAATACCATGCAATTATAAAGAAACTTTTGTAGCATGTAGCGATTAAAACAAATGTTATCCATGCAACAATTAAGGAACAAAGGCCATATCATTGGTGAGTAAATCAAAAAGAAAGAATTAAACACAATGTTTTGTGCTTGGTACTTGGTAGTTGGCTAGTTGTCTTGGTAATTGGGAAGTGATCCGAAGAATTTAAGTTAAAAAAGGGTAATGGACCAATACGAGTAATAGAAGACTATAGATAAGTGTGGTTTGGTTCTTAAGTTATAAACCAAAAACCGAACCGAATCAATCGGTTTTAATTTATATGGCCCAAACACACAAAAAAATCGGTTTTTTGCGGTTTTCGATTTTTTTAGATCGGTTGGCGGTTTTTTTTATCAGTTCGGTTCTAAACACCCCTATAAGTTAGATCAGGTCAAGTTTTCATACACATGAGTCTAACTTAGAAAAAAATAATTGAAAATTACCCTTCTCACAACAAAAAACATACATTTTCAATTGAATTGACGAAAGTACTCATACATGACTTAAGTTAGATTAGATACTTTCAACGTGAGCTAACACACGCAACATGAGTTAACTCATACATGTTATAACCCAACGTAACTTAAGTAACATTGAGTGTTGTTATAACACAACAAGTCAGAAACATAAGTCATTTCAAAAACATCATCAAGTGCGAATTTCTTCATTCTTGCGTCATTCAAACTCAATTTCTCCCACAAATACAATTAAGTATTTGCATTGCTCTTTTTGGGTTTAAATTTATTTTTGAAGAAATTGGTTTATATAAATTTGGTTTGCATGTTAGTTTTTTTATGAATTAAGTTATAAATTGTTGTTTAGAAGTTGATTATAGTAGTTTGATTAAAATGTGGTAGGTTAGAGTTAGATCAGAGTTTAGGAATTGTTAGAAATTGTGTTGAACTTTTGGTGTTTGATAAAATGTCTCAATGAAAATTTGTTTGTTTTTTGGATTGTTAATGTGAAATTGGTTAGAAATTGGTTTGTTAATGTTGATTATAGTTAATTTGACTGCAATGTGGTAGTTTACGGATTGAAATGACACTGTCGAAATTTAATTGTTGTTAAGTAGTTAGAAATGACACAATGTCCGTATGAATAAAATCATTTATTTTTTTGCTTTTTAAAATGTTGTACAAATATGTCTCAGAGGCCCGACATAATTATTGCATTCTGCAGGAGCCAGGAGGTGCCGGCTCTGCAGAGGAGGAGTAAGAGTCATAGTCCACAGGAGGTAATATGTTTACATTTGCGCTTTGCGTTATTTTATGACATTTTTGTTAATTTTTGGTTTATTTTGCTTATTTAAATTTTGATGAATGATTGAACGAGTGATGAAAATATGAATGGATGTATGGAAGTATGAATGAATTATTGAAATTAGGTAAAAATGCCTAAACAACTGTTCTGGTCGTGGACACAGAATCAGCGTGAATTAAGTCACGCTGAGTTTAACACCAACGTGACTTAAGTCATGTAGGTTTAACACATGCGTGAGTTAAGTCAAGCTAGGGGCATTTTTGTCAGTTTGTATGAGAATGAGCAAATCTTGATGTGAGAAGAACAATTTAAAAAAAAAATGAGAGTTTGGGTTAACCTATGATCTTTTGTAGACTTTTTTTTATGGTATAATATAGGATAAATGATCTTTTTGGTCCCTTAACTATTTAATTAATATCGGTTTGGTCCCCTAACTAAAATTTTATTTATTTTGGTTCATTAACTTCTCTCGATTATATATTTTGGTCATTTCCGTTAGTTTTAATTCAAAAACGTTAGATTTTCTTCATTTTCTTCTAGAATTTTTCTGAGATTCTTTTTGTTGAATGTTGATTGACATGATATGAAGATGAAAAAAAGGAGAAGAAAATGAAGAAAACCTAACGTTTTTGAATTAAACCGATACTATCTAAATAGTTAAGTGACCAAAAATGTAATTTAGCCTATAATCTATTTAAAAGTTTGGTATGTCTTAGAAGTCTATTTACAAAGATGTTTTTTTTTTTGTCGAGACCAGGGTATCCACCGCCGAACGCAGTGACTATTTCCCTCGCTGGATTGGAGACACCTCAAAGGATGGGACAACTGGTCCAGAGATTTAAAGTTTTTCCGTACCCAAGGCGAGG
>Ga0099826_10000314_pt1 | contig 21851 bp, 12 predicted proteins | sample Mtrugardesep15_FD_76830 | JGI IMG/M metagenome (GOLD analysis project Ga0099826, IMG submission 76830) | Root nodule microbial communities of legume samples collected from California, USA - M. trunc garden sep15 | ecosystem: Host-associated > Plants > Roots > Nodule | place: USA: California... | reverse complement strand
CTGTTTGTTACGAGAAAAAGATAACATATTAAATTTATTGAAAAGATAAAGTGTGTGCAAAAAAATATGAATTTATTGTTGAATTAAAAGGAGGGTATAATTGGAAGAAAACGTGAAAAAATATATTTTGCTATTTTGATAGAAATTTTCTAAAAAGACGCTTAAAAAGGAACGGAGGGAGTATTAGATTAGATGATAGTGTAAAGATTGTTACAGCTACACACGCTGGAAGTGAAAACGAAATACAAACCAAAAATGTAAAATGGACAAACTACAAGGCAAGAAATAATAGTAGTAAGTTCTAATGCACTCCTACATTTTAGAATAACTATAAATATTCTTTTTAAAAAAAGGGCATGAAATTTTAGAGTAACGTTTTCATTTACCATCTAAACACACATCCTAGGAAAGACAGATTCGTGAATCAACTAATGAAGGTGCAAAAATAATAAAAGTCCCGAATTTAAAATATTTAAAGAAAAAAAAATGCATATCATATTAAATTATGTGACTGTTTTTGTCTTAGACTTTAGGTAAATCATAAGAAATTAAAAGCTGATTTACCTTCACATAAATAAAACGACGAATGGAGCACCGTGATGCAATAAAAGGCAAAAACCTCAACTACTACCTAGCTACAATACGAGAGAACTGAATTCCTATACATATAGTAATACATATAATCATTATAAAAGTTAGAGTAAATGATAATCCAAAGGAAAACTATGATATAATCATGCTTTAATAAAGATTTGGAACAAACATTTGTCTCTTTTTGAAATATAATGGAAAACACTCAAATGCTTAACCAGCAGCTTAACCGAATTTAACAACCCATCAAAATGATGAATTTTGTCTCTTAATTATTTAAACTAGTTTTTTTTTTCAATGTATTCAGACCATTCCATACTATACTTCATTCAATTTATTACCTAATTACTCGTTAAAATTTGTTTTAGCCACAATAAATCACTGCACCAGCAGTAAAAAACCATCAATATATAGCTGCAGAAAGGACTCCTTATTTTTACATGTAACCAATATTGAGGATCAATTCCAAGTGTGTCAAATGTTATACACACACATCTTTATCCTAAAATCACGTCTACGCTGTTCATATACGAACCAAACAATATCTTTGAAGTAAAAAATATAGTTTTTGGAAACAAAAAATATATATACATTATAAGTTTTTGGGTGAAGTTAAGGTATCTCGGCTGATGAGAGAGTTAGAGACTAATCTTACGACATATAGAGTTCAAACCTCAATGAATAGATTTTTTTTTCTCATGCACAATTGACACAGATTAAACTCCTAAGCACATATTAACTTGGCTATTGGTAAACTTTTTTTATTTTTTTGAGGATTCGATTATTGGTGAACTGTGTCACATCATATTGACAAATCATTCAAAAAACAATTAAAAATAGAATTTTCAATATCAAGAGATGACTTTTCAATCTGCCCGTATTTAAATTGGTCAACATACATTACCGGAAGCAAACTTTGCTTCCGGTAAAATGCGAGAGTGGATGGAAATATTTCAATATAAAGAGGGAAAAGGATCAAAACATGAAATGGCCCAAACCAAGAAGGAGGCTCAAGGATCTAGCTTATGGGGGCCTTTGTTTTCTTTTGAATTGAGTTAGGATTTTTGATGGAAAACTATACTTTAAGTTTGGAAAAATGGTTGGTGTGTGAGCGTGACAAAATCAAATGAAGAAGTGGCACGTTTGTTTGTTTCTAATATTGTTTGTCAACTTATCCTGCCTTGCTATAAATTCACTGACGAAGCCCCACCCTTTCCCAACCAACACATTTGTTTCTTTCTTCTCATTCCTCTCCATATTTATCAACTCATTTCTGTTGGTCCAACCCTTATTTTCATTTTCATAATTATTATACATCTACCCAAACCATGAAGCTTGAACATTCCTTGTTTCTTGGGACTTTGGCTCTGCTCTTAGCCACCTCTTTCTCATCAGATCCTGACTATCTTCAAGACCTCTGTGTTGCTGACCTTGCCTCAGGTACCTACCCTTTTACATCACTCTACTCTCTTTTCCATTCATATATACAAAGTTGAGAAGTATGCAAATTCTTTCCTCATGCATATAAGCTAGAAAATAAGACCCCCGTTATTCCCGCCCCCTATTTTTTAAATATGTTTTTACATCTGAATAATTAGATTGATCATTTTCTTCAATTTTTTTTATTTTTTTTTTCATTTCCTTTATTGGTTTTCTTAACCTCACTCCTAAAGGCATGACACTTCTACCAAACTGCTTTAATTTTGCTTTTTCCTGACTCAACTGTTTAATCATGTTGATTATAGTATAGTATTCCCACTAACACAACATGATTAAGTTTCATTTGTCCCTTACCCCGCATTTCTTAGCCCCACTAGCTGAATAATGGGAGCTTACAATTTAGAGATTTGGATTTCTCAGCAGTTTGGAAATCCTACATTTCACGCAGTCGTGCATTGCGCAACATCCAATCAAAATTGGATAACTCAAAATTCAACTGCACTATCAAAGTTAAAACGCACGATTGAAATCTGAGTTGTCCAATTTTGATTAGACTTGGCGATGTGCAACTACGTCAAGTGTGAGATTTCTCAATCCTCATCAAGAATTTAATGGGTCTAATACTCCCCCATGCCACATGAGAGTTTAGATATGGCTCAACTGAAATTTATAAAACTTGAGCAATCCTCAACTCACAAGTCAGCTTTGTAGATTTAAAAGTTGTGAAATGATTATATTATATGAAAGATTAATTCATGGAGGGCTGTAATATATAATGCAGGTGTGAAAGTGAACGGATTCACTTGCAAAGAGGCATCCAAGGTAAATGCCTCTGATTTCTCCTCCAACATACTAGCCAAACCAGGAAGCACCAACAACACATTTGGCTCAGTGGTGACTGGAGCCAACGTTCAGAAAGTCCCAGGACTCAACACTCTTGGTGTGTCTCTGTCAAGGATTGATTATGCCCCAGGTGGCCTCAACCCACCTCACACTCACCCACGCGCCACCGAGGTGGTGTTTGTGCTTGAAGGGCAACTAGATGTTGGGTTCATAACCACAGCCAATGTGCTCATATCAAAGACAATTAGCAAGGGTGAGATATTTGTGTTCCCAAAAGGCTTAGTTCACTTCCAAAAGAACAATGCCAATGTACCTGCTGCTGTTCTTTCTGCATTCAACAGCCAACTTCCTGGTACACAGTCCATTGCTACTACCTTGTTTGCAGCCACACCTTCTGTTCCAGACAATGTGTTGACCAAGACATTCCAGGTGGGCACCAAAGAGGTTGAGAAAATCAAGTCTAGGCTTGCACCCAAAAAGTAAAATTATCATGGTGGTGTGGCTGTTTTGTCACTGTCGATTCTTCTTTTAATCTTTGTCTCTTTGCAAAAAATGTTGGAACACTCATAAAGGAAAAGGTTAGAGCAAGTGGAGCATATTCATTTGTGTAATAATTGAAATTTGAAAGATTGTTGTATAATCAAATCAGCCATCATGACAATTCTCTTGCCTCATATTTATTCACATTGATAAAATGATTATTAAACAATTAAATATCAAAATACTTGTTCCTGAAATAAATAATCCCCACCTTTTAATTATGTTTGATTGATATACGTAATAACTTGCTTGAAATGAATAAATATTTGACGATAATACACTAATTGTAAGTGATACAAGCAAAGAGAGTGACATACACGGTACAACAAACAAACACAAATTCAGAAATACCATGGTTGTTCATTTTACTATTATCAATTGATATTATTGATTCCATATCGCTTTGACTTGAATCATCTATGGAATTCATTTGGTATTCACTCGGCAAAGGCATAAACTAAACGGATCTTGTTAACCAGTGCCCTCACGGCAATGGTTAAGGAAATTATGAATAGAAAATTTATCTTGAAAATATAAGTTTTAAATTTTGATTAAGTAATAATTACACTAGTTTTTTATAAAAAAAGTTACTTATTTTAGTTGCTTGCTTAACCAATGCCTGAGGGCACTATTTAGCATTCTCCAAAACTAAAATAACAAGTTCACAACATACTCACAATTTGTCCACAAAAAACAGAATATATTCAAATTGCTAGTCGAGAACCCAAATACAAGGTTGCTTATAAGCATAACACTGAAGTGATGGTACACATTAAAATACTTCCACAAATCTATCCAAATTAGCAACTTGTCATTCAAAAACAAAAAAGATTTTTACTTCAAAGATGTCTGCTGCCTGCCATCTGGGATTGCAAATAACACGATTGGTTTCGAAGGCCGGACGAAGGGTACATCACACCTGAAATATCCCTTTCTCTCCAGCTGCAATACTTCTCCACGCTTAAGATTTCGCATATTGGAGTCTCCATATGCTAGAGTCTCCTTTTTTGTGCAAGGGTTAAGCACATCAATGAAATCCTCTCCTTCCTCAAGCTGCAAACAAAGCAAATATAAAATTAAACAGGGAAGCAAGCAGGTTTGACATATATTAAGTATGAGTAGATAAAATGAACACTGAACCAAAGTGTCTATGCATAGGGTATGCATTTTTAAGAGAATGGGATCAAGTATATGCATAGGGTATGCACTTTTAAGAGAATTTCAAATTAAAATGAGATAAGGACTAAATGAATAAATTCTATGCCAATACTTAACTCTGAAGCAAACAGGTATATGCATAGGGTATCAGGATGGACAATAATAAGGACAATACGGTGCTATAAAACAAGTTCCATGAAAGGTCAGACAACAGCCGTTAATAAATTCTTATAACATATATGGTGAGATGCACAATTGCATAAACACCTTACAGTATAACAAATATCCACTTAGCTAAAGTGTCATTTTTCTCTCTCAAATTAAAGCCAATGCTTATTGGTGGGTGATATGATTGATAGAAAGGTGGGGGCCAAGGGAGTGATGGTAGTGTCTTGATTACGTGTAGGTGGCTGGAGGATGGGAAGGTGGCTGGAGGATGGGAAGGTGGCTGCCTGATGGTAGTGTATAGATTAGTTTCTTATCCTTTGCGGCTATGCTGAACATAATATAAAGAATAAGCTAAATATGATTATGTGTAAACACAAAATTATACAAGGCCAAATGGATAGATAATGCAATGACAAACAGACAGCAAGATCAAATAAGAAGTGTCTTTCATAGGACACTTTGCAGAAGAACTAATGTTTCACGCTTCGACCCAATATTAATGAAGTGCAATTCTTTCATGAGCACAAATGCCATAGATACAGCCAATCAAAAGAAGTACATTAAATGTTCACATATTATATATTTTCCTTTATTAATGACAGAAACAAACAGAAGACAAGCACATACCTTTTTCTTTGTAATGAGGTAATCAAACTCCATCAATGTCAGGCTAACTAATTCATCTAACTCTGGTAGCCAAGTGAGCTTCAGTTTTGTGGTCTTCACAGATCCTTCAAGATGTAAAACGCCACTTAACCCTGTGACATTCCCATCTTGGTCCTTCTCTACTTCCTTTACTATGGCATTTCCCCAATCCATCAAGGTTACTTCCTCACCTGCTGATACAGACTCTGCGTCAGCATAGTCAATCCATATCCTTTTTGTATATGTGGTGGCTTTATTCCCAGCAGCTTCATACTTTTTGTGCCTAGGTATGATGCGGACAAATGATTTCTCAGGACCATCAGTGAGGGTTAACAATACACGTCTATCCGCAATGACAGCAGTGTGTCTGGGACATACAGGGTCAATAATCTTCTTATTGATGGTCCAGAGCTTGTCCCATTCCATGAGATTGAGATTTTTTGATGCCCCCTGTACAAGTACAGAGAACAGTGATCAACATTTTAAGCATGGATATACAACAAAAAAGTAAAAAAGAAGAAAAGAGTATGACGACTAAATGCCATATTCTACTGTATTTCTTATTTGTTAGTAAGTGCATATTTTCTTTTAGATGTATAAAAGAAAGCAAAACCCTGTACATACTTGTTCAACAATAAATTGGATTAGCGCTTCAATTTTCAAGCCTCTACGCACAATTCCTTGCACTGTAGGAAATCGTGGATCATCCCATGATTCAACTTTTCCATTTTGGACAAACCATAGAAGCTTTCGTTTGCTGAGAAGAGTGTAGACCATATTCAACCGGCTAAATTCGTAGATGAGAACTCTCGTAACACCCATGTCTGCTTGAATCCTGTAATACTGAGCATTACGATCATGGTATTCACTTGACCGAAGGGCATGAGTGATACCTTCATGAGCATCAACAAATGGACAAGCAAAATCATAAGTTGGATACACTTTATACTTGGACCCAATTCTATGATGAGGCATTGGATTGCAACGATAATAAACAGGATCACGGAGTGATTTGTTTGGATCTTGCATATCCAACTTCCCACGGACACAACACTGCAAACCCCTCTCTGATCCTGCAATCATTTCCTTCCATAATTTCAAATTCTCCTCAACACTATGGTTTCTGCATTTAGATTCTATGCCATCCATTCTCTCCTTTTGCATTTGTTCACGTGGAGTGTCATCAACATACGCCATACCCTGGCTAATTAATTTTTCAGCCAGTTCCATCAACTCAGGGAAGTAATCTGATGTATATGTAATTCTTTCATATTTGACCCCCAACGTCTCAACATCTTTTATCAAATTGTCCACAAATTCATTACTTTCTTTAGCAGGATTTGTATCATCGAAACGCAAAATAACCTGACCTTGGTATCGTTCAGCAAAATACTTGTTCAACAGAGCTGCTTTTGAGTGTCCAATGTGAAGATAGCCACTGGGTTCAGGTGCAAATCGCAAGCGAACTTTTCCAACTTCAGCAGCTGGAAGATCTATCTCTGCCGAAGGCTTGCCTCCTCCCTTAATGTTATCAGAAACATCCCCATTCACATTCTTTACTTTATCCTTGACGACTGGCTGGTCTTTTGGCTTGGTTGCAGATGGCTCTCCGGATCCTTTTTTGCCAATATATGTTGCTGTGACTTCATTTAATGCAGAACCATGTTCTGCCACTATTGAATTGTACCATCGTGCAAGATTTTGATATTTCTTTGATTTCCTCAAGCTTTCCCATCTCTTTCCAGCACCTGAAAAGGCATAGTGTAGATGGAGATGACATGAACCATCAAGTTTCAGAGGTTAAGGTTGAAGAACCTAATGGCAGTTAAGTTACCAAAGAATAGAGAAATAGAAGATAGAGCAACTGCAGAGAGCCAAAGACTATGATGAAATTAAACAATCAGCCACAACAATAGATTATTTTTGTCCAAACAATAGAGCAAAGTGGATCTAGTTTAAATTGCAGGCTATATTCCAGATAAGGCATCAATAAACCCTGTCAGCAGGGATACAACTAGGTAATAACCACAAAATGCAATCACTAAACAAACACAAGGATTTCTTTTTCCATAGGAAGGTTGTTTAAAAGAGACTTAGTAGTAATATCACTCGTAAAGATGAATAGGTATAGGTATCATAAAAATATATTTACCTGCAAGACCTGCCCAGATAGCTAGATCTGCGATTGATAATGAATAACCAACTAAAAATGTACGTTTCTCCAAGTAGTCATCAATATACTTGCATCCATTTTCAAAAGCAGGGCCTGACGAAAGTACAGGTGCATACTCTAGCAATTCATCAATCTGAAAAGTCGAAGAAACAGGAAATAAGTAAAAAAAAAAAAACAATTGAATGATGGAGCTAACAACCAGAAGCAAACAACAACTGACAAAAGAAATGCGAGCAAACCTTCAATTTGATCGCTAAACAACCACTCACCCTCGAATTTTGTTTCTGAACTATAGAATTCTAATTAACAAACCCTAAACTACTGTCAATTTGGATCTTTAAACTATCACTCTCCTATTTTGAAAGAAACCAGGGACTAACTATCGAGAATAGTTTCAAGACTGGTTATGATATTTCTGTAGTCCAAGGACCAAAAGGAGAGAAAGTGGGACCCAAATTGAAGGTTCACTCAAGCAATATTTACTGCTTGTTTGGATTGACTTATTTGAGCTTATCTACTCACATAAGTTTTGCGCGACTGTTTGGAAGAACTTATGAAAACAGCTTATGACATTTTTCATAAGCTTTTTTCAGCTTATTTACATACGTTCTACAAGATAGCTTATGAAAACAACTTATAGCATATACAAAAACAATTTTAACTACATCTTATCTTTTGCAAGTTTGGAAGAACTTGTGAAAACAGCTTATGACATTTTTCATAAGCTTTTTTCAGCTTATTTCAATTAAGATTATAGGGGTAAAATTGAGATAAATAATGAAAAGCTATACGGTACTTGGTTTGGCTTATAAAAAAAAAAAGCTATAAGCTGGTGAGAAAGTGACGGTTACTACCTAACAAGTCTTTTTAGGTGAAATGAGCTTATAAAACATAAGCTATAAGATGTAAGTGCTTATCATGATAAGTACTCGTTGCAAACATGGTCTTTTACTAAAGCATCTAACCTGGCAAGCTTCAATAGGATTTTGGCCATAGAAATTAGGAAGGGTTGCATTTCTTCCTATGTGACGCAGAAGAACAAATGCTCCACGAAATTTCAACCTGTAACTACAAATTATTAATAGATCATAGAAACGAAGAAAAGAGTGAAGAGATATGAGAAAGGAAACGTACCCGCTGGAGATGGTAAATGTGGGGACGGAATCAGGAGGGAGAGAGGTGTCGATGGACGGAGAGAATCCGGCGAGTTTGGATGCGGCGATCCCCGCTAACGGTGGCGCGGCGGCGGAGAAGGAAAGGGTTTTGATATCCATCTTCGTCGTCGCTATGCAGTGTGATACTAGGTCAAGACTGTAACTAACTTCTTATTATTACGGTCGCCAAAATAGTATAATTTATATTATTCTCCTCATCAATGGATTGGGGGAGTAAAAATAAATGATTCAATAACTCAATTGATTTTCTTTTTTAAGTAAACAAAGGGTTAATACTTAATAGTACATACAGGAAGATATCAAAAAATAGTACATACAGGTCATTTATGATTTACTTAAAAAAAAATTCATGCTTATAATTTGAAAAATTTTTGGTTTTGAATCTCCGTGAAAGTACACTAAATTTTGTAATTTAATGTTGTGAATGTCCAGACATAAAAATCTTCAAATTACGAAGATGAAATTTAAAAAAAAATAATTTACAACAATAAATTAAAAATAGTCTATATTACGGAAGGTAAAATACTATTAACCCATAAATAAATACTCTCTCAAATGTTATAGTAAACAAGATAGTTGTATAGACAATATAGTTACTTTTATTGAAATTAAAAAGTGCAGGGGGGTATGCTCTTTAATTTATTACATGTGGCAGTCTTAAACAGATGATCAATAACAAAGTAAAGGAACCCTGCAACCAAGTGATCATCATGAATATAATAACCCCGCAAACAAAATTATAATAGCAGCTAAAACAAAAAAAACAAAAAAAAAATTATAATTGCATAACTAAAATCATGTTTAAATCAAAAGTCAATATACCGTCAATTTTTGTTAACTTAACCCTTGGTTCAATAAAGAAGAGACTATAGTAAGATGCAGTTCAACATATAAGTAAATCTTCTCAAAATGGTTTCATCAAAGAATTGAATTTGATTTCTTCTAAATTATTTGTATAAGTATATTGCTCTTGCTTTTATGTAAACATTGTTTTAAATGGCAACTGATCTCGCTCTTTGATTTTAGATGTATGACAAGTTATCTTTTAACTGAGTTTGATACGGTAAAATAATCTCAATTATTTATTTTAATTGGACGGATAAAATATTTATATTGAAGCATATAATTAATTAAGTAAAGTAAAATGCAAAATTACACTTGTATCTCATAATTTAATTCATATAACATTATGGTCCTTTATCCTTCTTTTTTATGTCATTTTTGTCCTTTTGGTTATATGCATATAAATTATCAAACATCAAATCTAAAGTTCATATGAAAACATGAGTACATGAAAAATACATATACAAATTGATAAAAAGGACAAAAATGACGTAAAAAAAGAAGATAAAAGGCGAAATGATTACCTGAAATTAAGTTAATAGACGACAACAGTAATATTACCTTAGTAAAACTATTATGTCCATTAATCAATTTATTCTATTTTTTCTTAATATTTGTGTAATAAGTCTTAAACTATTATCAATTTAGGAGTAGAGGGAGTATGTACTAATAATGTAAAAACAGGCTAAACAGTTGAGACAAAAAGAAAATGGTTATGCTAATAAATGTTCTAAAGACGTTGTTTAAGGACTCAAAAGAAGAAAATTTTGTCTTCAAAATATAGGTCAAAGTAATAAATACACACTTTTCTAAATACCAAGATATAGTTTATTATGAGTTAAGATCCTCTCCATTTTTTTTTTCATTTCTACTATTTGGAGAGATATAGACACATAAAATAAGTGGCAGGTCATATTATTAAATGAGTCTTATTAGCATTAATTATTTTCAAGAATTTATGTGTCTATATCTCTCCAAATTGTAAAAATGGAGAAAAATTTAAATAGAGAGGATCTTAACTCGTTTATTAGATAGAAATCAATGTCATTAAATGTGTTCTAACGTTTCATTTTGCAGCAAGGAACCAACAATTGAGCTCAAATGGTTAATGAGCTTAACGAAAGACAAATCATTCGAGAAAACCCAAGTTCGATTCATAGGAAGAACATTTGTTGGTCAAAACCCAAATTTGATTCATAGGAAGAACATTTGTTGGTCAGACTATTTTTATCTCACGGAATTACCGGTGCCCCTTTCCCCTTTCCCCATAAGAGCAACAATTATTGGACTCGACCCTTTTTGGAATTAAAAAATAAAAAAAAACCAAGAATTGATTTTAGAAAGAGAGAAAGAAAAAAAACGAAAAGCTTGACTGAGAATAGGTGAAGGACATTAATACATATATCTACAACATACGTTACAACAAGTTAAAGAAACCTGAAACATAAGAGTTACATTGAACAATTTCATGCTGTGTCCTCTTTTATTATTTTTCCAAAATTTTAACCTCTCAACTTTTGGGCTGCTGCAAGTTCAACAGATAGAATAAAAGATGATTTTCCTGCTTCTTTTAAATAACGAACATCGCCGTTCATAAGCTTTAACAACTTTCTACTGATGTGTAGGCTAATACCCTCTTCTGATTCTAGCCCATTATTTCCAAACATTTGGTTTAGCACTGCTTCTGCCACCCCGTTACCACCATGTGTTATGCTACACAAAAAATATATACAAAAGACATATTAGTTTAAGCTTAGCTTGTAATGCAAGTTTCTTCTTTCTTTTCTATCTATTCCAAGAAAAGTCGGTCTGATAATGACACGTGGTGGAATTTCAAGCATATGTTTTCTGCCATTTATCCCAATGTCCATGCAATATTGCACGAGATATTTACTAGGAGAAGAACAATACAAGTTTCTTAAGTCCCTAAGGCAGTGTCCTAGCATAAGACAGCTAGGTGTTAATCATGCATCAGTTAAAGGCTTAATGCAACATTTTTTTTCTCGCATGTTGCAAGCTTCTGTTAGTTCTGTTAAGCTAGTTACTTATGTTATGAGCTGAAAAACTTAAGCTATCTGAGTTCTGCATGTGCATGTAAATTCATAAACAATTGTATGATACTATTTTTTATCAATCAATTTAATTCATATTTTACCAGATTAAATAAGGAGTATGAAATGCTTGAGTAAGGAAAGTTACCTGAGCTCCAAATTAACAAGATGGACAGATTTCCCTAACTGTTCTTTAGTTAGAGTGGCTGCTATAACAACCTGACCTCCGTTTGGTGTGGAATTGATGGAAATCAGCAAGAAGTCAGCCAAGACCTGCTGAAGTCTAAGACTATCACCATACAAGGTTTCCATCGCGATATGCTCCGCAACATCGTTCACTATTCGGATACTCCTTGTGTTACTCCTATTCATGACTTGACTAAGAGAGGTCACCAGTACCTCATGCAGAGTAAATTCAGCCATCTCGAGATCCAAGTACCTGTTAAAACATACATGAAGAAAAAGAAGATGCCGAGTTAAATGATGTCAGAAACTGTTTGTATTTGGTCCTGTATTCAAAATTTCATACTATATGAATGCAAGGAAGAGTAAAAAAAATTAATGAACAATATATTTACTGATATCATATCATATCATACCCATCAATGATGCTGTCTAGATCCGAGTCATCAAGAATTTTGCTAAGCTGACGCTGGCACTGAGAACTAGTGTTCACAATTCGTTTTTGTTCGGTTCCCAACTCAGTATTCTCCAACATTTTACTGGAAAACACAATCCCAGACAAAGGATTCCTGATTTGCCTTCTCATATAAGTTAATACTTTCAGTCTCTTGAGAGCGGTTTGTTCAGATAGGCGCTGAATATGTAACGCTTGTTGCAGCTCTGGGCTAGCTAGCTGCAAGAAACAGAAGACCCCGGTAACTAGGCCCTCCGCATCTATTTTCTTACTCACAGAAAGTAGGCACTCTACATACTTTCCCTTCCGAGAGAGAAAACCAAAAGGAACCTTTTCTGTTTCCAAACCAGTCATGGCTTTATTAAGTACAATGCCGAAATTAACAAAAGCTTCTTGATTCTTTAGACGACAACAAGACATATGAGTTCCGAAAACCTCTCCTAGAAGCATTTTATCCATCACCTCCTCTCGCTTCCATCCAGTTATCTTTATCATAGCTGCATTCCACTCGCAACACCAGCCAAATTCATCTGTACCGAATATAGGAGGGATTAATTGATTGGGGTTCTGTACAATTGCCTTGTAATCTCCTTCAATTCGGGTGAATTTGTCCATGACTGTCTTCTGAGCAGTTATATCTTGGGCCACAAAACAAACTCCCACTACATTTTCACGAAGATCCCTGCTTGCACAAGCATTAACTATCAAACTAATAGGACCAGAATCCATCTTAGACCCGTGTGTTTTGATCTCGAATTGAACATTCTTCTCTTCTTGACCTGATTACATTATAAGAGAACAAAATCAACAATTAAAATCCTAAGGCTTGAAAAACAAAGAAAAGAAAGGAGCTTAAGCAAGGATAATAAGATAGAAAAGGAGAAAGACATACCCTGCAGTGCCAGATTAAGCATCTTCTTGACTATATCAGTTGAAGAATCCTCAACAAGTGTGAGTAAATGTTTTCCAATAGCTTCGCCAACCGGAAGACCTGTCAACTCAGAAATTTTGATATTCCAACCATTGACCATTCCATCAACATCCACTGCCAAAATAGGCACTGTTGCTGTTTCAATTAACCGAACCATCTCACTCGTCACTGCTTCCAATTCCTGCATCCCTTCGATCTTCAAATCATTTAGTCTTGTATTGATTGCCTTTGAGTTTAAATCAATCATATCCGTATCTTTGGATGCGTTTCTCAGTATTAACTGTAACGAATGAATAGCATCCATTTCAAAGTCTTTCCATGGTATGCTCCTAGCCTTCACAACTTCGAGGAAAGCCTTGAATGATGATCTTGGATGCATCTTCCTACCATCATCCTGTTCACCAGGTTCATGCTTTGCACCACCCCATCGGATTTCTGCAGCGGTGTGTGACCTAAACCAGAAAACTATGTCTTTTGAAGTTATTCTAACAGCTGCCATTCCACATACAGTATCATTAAGTTTAAGAGCCCCTGGAAACCCTGCATCAGACAAGCTATCTGTACTCAAACCAGTTGAATCCGTATGGTACTCGGACATCCATAAAGCTATCTCTCTTATCTGAGGTTCACTTGGCGTCGCTCCTAATATCCATAACTTGTTTCTATACAAGAGTGCAGCCCCATCACATTTCACTAGATCCATTATATTAGGGCTCTGTGATACAATACCTAAGGGTGCATCTCGCATCAGCATATCACACAGCAGTGTCTGCGTGCGCAGGATATTCTTCTCAAGAATCTGATATTCTAATTCTATTTCTTTGTTCACATGGATGGCAAATACTTGAGCCAGAAATTCACAAGCATACCTTAGAGGAAAGGGAACAAACCTTGGTGTAGTGTTATGACAAACTACCAAACCCCAAAGTCTCTTTTTCTTTTGTGGGAGAACTGCATCAGCGCTATCTCCATCTTCATCGCTGTCATTGACTACTACAGCCATAACCAAGGAAGCAATTGAATCCATGTTAGCCATATACTGCAAATGGCAACTATGTGGGGCCCTTAAGGTCGAACCGCACAAAGTCAAATCAAATGGGAGTTTTTCGTCTTGAAGAACCTTCACATGTTTTGCGTGACAATCAACTATCATACGGACCTTGTTCTTCATAAATAAAAAGCGCGCAGCCTGGGGAATATCTGTGGCCGGATAGTGCAATCCTAGATATGGCTCTAGGCCTGTCTTTGTTACCTCAGCAATCACCTCCCCATGATCATCCTCGTGAAATTTATAAGCCATCACCCTGTCATAACCCGTTAGTTCAAAAACTTCTTGAACCATTGTATCGCAAAGCCTTTCCATGCTGCCACTAGGCAAAGATTGCAATCTTGTAATTGCTTTAGCAGCAAGTTTGTAAGACTGTAATGCGCCTGCTGCAGTCATGGGAACTTCATAAGGCTTCACTGGCTCAAAGTCAATGATCAAACTACCGGTAACACGGTGAATGATCGCATAAAATGGCTTCCCAGAAGTCTTGCAGTGAACAAGAATAGGGTTAAGAAGCGAAACCTCCGCAAATCCTAGTGCCTTCTGTAACGCAGAAGCACTCGGTGCGGTGAAGATAGTTCTTATGTCAGTTCCAATGCCAAGGGCAGGGTGGTCACCGACACTAGGGACAGCATGACTGATCATGGTCAGCATTTCGGGTGCATTCTCACTGTATGCAATAACCTTGCACGTTTTCTCGTCTAAAGCTAGCAAGCAACCAAAAGGCTGGATCTGCTTTCCTCTTTGTATTGTATTGAGGTAAGCTGTTGTTACTTTATTGGACCTTGGTTGATTCTCTCCATCAACTGAACCAGAAACGCGCACCGAACTTGAGTAGTCAAAGGAACTGCCAGACTCCTCAAAAGTTGCATGAAGTTTTGCATCTACAGTTGTCTGAGCAATAATCCTAGCACTATTTCTTGATCTCCCTGAATTGTTCGATGATTGGCTAGGCCTCGTGGTCGACATTTTATCACAAACTGCATTTACAATGATAAAAAAACGACATAACTACCGAGTTGATCCAAACCATATAAGAATCATCACTGAGCATATGTGATACTGCAGAACTTTTGAAGTCTATTACTAATTTAGTTGAATGTCAATCTTTGTAATTTTTACCCTCCTCATAATACTAACAATTATGAATAATACTAACATTGACCGTTTCAACAAAAATAAAACATCATCCAATACTTTTCAAGATGACAAAATTATGTAAGGTTTTAATTGTTATAATTTGAGTTATGACCCAATCATAGAAGACAATCAACAATACTCACACATCAAGTGAAAGATGACAGTATAAAAAAAATTGGTTGTAATCATTAATATTCATAACTTTCAGAAAAAAATTGATTAACACTGTCAGTTGATTCTATAAACAATGATGACACCAAACAAGTCAGAAACAAATCCATTATCACAATCATCAAACAATTGTATTTCTATTTCCCTTTACAAAACATAAACACATGAAGCAAATTCAACAAGACAAGAACAAATAACTAAGTAAGAAAAAAAAGGTAACAAGTAACTAACCTTGTTGGAAGGGAAAAACTTGGTTGATGTGAAAGAGTAAGTACAAGAAAGGAAGGTATATAGCTAAGGGTTAAAATAACCAATTGTGTGTGACTACCATACCATACCCTGCACCTGCAGCATCAGCAGCAGCAAGCTGGATCACCACCGCCCTTGTTTGTCTCCCACCCAGCTGGAGCCTCTACTCCAAACCTCCAAGCAAGCAAGCTCAGTATAATTCAGCACACAATTGTGACTGAGAAGGGACCGCCATCATGCCATAAATACTATATAATATATCAATTTTTTATGGTGCCCCATGTGAAGATGGAAAGGAATGAAATGAATAAAGATAAAATAAAGAATATAAAAATCAAATCATCATCCAACACTTAGATAGATTCACTCATCACACCAGCATCCATCTACTTGGTGCTGTTTTTATTATTATTATTATAATAGTATATGTAAAAAAATATCTAATTTGGGCAAGTGGGTTTTGGTTTTGTTCCTAAAATAGATAAGAAAAAAAAGGAAAGTTAAAGCATATTAATTAAACAACAAACATGGTAGTTAGTAGTTACTGTTACTGCTTGCTTCCTTGACTTTCCTTCCTTCTTCTCCAACATCACTCAATTCACTTACCATCTTAGATTTCATCTCGGCTCTTAATTTAAACTAATTTTTATTTATTTTAATAGGGGTTACTAACTTTTTTCCATCATATTTAACTCGTAACTGTGTCGTACTACTGAAATCTCGCAATAAAACATATGTTTTTTTATCGGATTGTGCTATCTCTTAAATAGATGACTTTTTCAAACAATATTTAACTCATAAGTGTGTCGTATTACCGGACTCTCGCAATAAAACATCTGCTTTTTTTATCAGGTTTGTACTACCTCCTAAATAAACGGCTTTTTTAACGATATTTAACTTGTGAACGTGTCATATTACCGCATTCTCGAATCGACGATAAAACAACTATTTTTTTATCTAGATTGTGTTACTTTATAAATGAACCATTTTAGAAGTTAAACTCAATTTCTTTCCCTAAAAGAGTCACACTGTTAATTCTTTTAACACCACTTTGGTACAATGTTCAATAATTATTTTTTTTGGTATATGTAGGGTTCATTAATCATTGAGTCTTAAGTCCTATATCCCCACCCACAATAATTAAACATAAAAAAATACTAACTAAAGAAAAGTAGTGGAAAAAAGAGGAAAGATATTTATTTAAGTAATATTATTTTATTATGAGGTGGATGAATTTGGTTGGATGGGGTCCAAGTCCCATACATTGGATATGGTGAAAGGAGTAAGTTATGGGCATCACGTGCAAAGGCTCAAAGTTTTGGTGATATGCGGCTAAGTAAGTAAACACAGATGCCATGTCATCATATCCTTTGTTTTTAATTGGTTGACACTGTTTATCTCTCGATATCACAACATCTTTTAGATCACATTCACAGCTAATATATCTGTCTGACATAAATAAACTTTCATCGAATAAGCCCATGCCTCGTACCACTGTAACGTTACTGACTCAAAGGAAATGCCTCCATATATACTCAACTGCATTATTAATCGTTTTCGGGTTTCCTATCCTTTAAGATTTCTTCCTATTTTTTTCTATCAAAAATATTAAATTATGATGGTTTCTTGTTATTTATTTTATTTTACATTTCTTCTTTGGTAAGTTCTTGTTGTTTATCTTTATCTGTAAAACATGTTTCTTGTTATTTATTTTAATGGTTATTATTTTTTATGAATATTATTATTATTAATTCATTTTACTTTGGTTCATGGTTTTTATAAAAAGTGATATAATGTAATCCAATTTTTATAAAGAGAAATTATATATATTAAAATAACCATGGTTCATGGTTATATTTTAATTCATTTTACTTTTATAACTTTTTATGGTTATTACTTTGGTTCATGGTTTATTGTTTTAACCGTTTGCAAATGAATTTCTAAGTATTAAATTTAAAATTTATATGAAAACATGAGTAAAGAATGTATATATTTGAGCAAGAGTTCATATCAAAATAAAATTATAGATTTAAATCTTGAAAATTTATAACCAAATTGACTCAAAGAACGAAAAATGTCGTGAAAAAAAGATAAAAATAAAAAATAAAAAAATTGTTATTTGAAATTAACTTAAGGGATGATGAGAGTAATTTTGTCAATTATTTTTAGGCAAAATTACACTTTTAGTCCTTTAATTATTAACTAACAGCTTGTTCATTTATCTTTTTTTTAATTTCAATTTTGTCTTTGTGGTACATTTTCAAATGGATTTTCAAGCTTCAAATTTAATATTCTTATGAAAACATATATGAAGACCATGAATTTGAAGATTGAAATGTCATAAGAAAATAAAACCATGAATTTGAAACTTTAAATTGAAATAAAAAATTTGATAAAATTGAAATGAAAAAAAGATAAAGGACCAAACTGTTACCTAAAATTAAGTTAAGGGGTTAAAATTATAATTTTGTCTTATTTTTATTAATAAGTGAGTATATATGGTAAATAAATCATGTATGTTCCTTTCAAATTGATTAGATCAAATCAATTTTGTCTGTGACTCAACAACTCAATCGACAATGGATAAATTAAATTAGTCTGGATATTTTTTGTGTGGTTATCCATGTTAGAATCTACCTTTTGTGTGTGTGAGTGTTTAGATGGCATTTACCACTCCATTTATGAACAAAAAGAAATATTGAATCAATCTTTAAATTAAATTAAATCTTTAAATTGGGTGAGTAGCGAGTGACGGGGGTTTATGGTTTTTGTTTTTTCAGTGGCCGTTTGTGATAGAGTTTGATTTAGGTGGTGATGTTTGTTGGTTAGGTGAGGGATGTATATGTCTTTTATGGTGTTTATTTTAGATGTTTTGTCTATATGCGGTACATTTTATTTTATAATCTCGGATACTGCTCTCTATTTCTTGAGCAGGGGTCAAGTTTTTAATAAATTTTATCGTTAAAAAAAATCCAAAATCACATCATTTAAAATTATTTTTTTGAAATAACAAAACAACAACAAGACATGTTGTGATACATGCTTTATTAACCTTTATATTGTGAAACTAAAAAAAAAATGTAAAGGAAGTGTAAATTATCGATTTGGTGAAATTTATCGAATAAGAAATGGGAGTGGCAGGAATTTATCCACATCACAATAAAAAAATCAATGTTTTATAAGAGACAATAAAATTGAATGTTACTTACTGGTAGTGTAGCAAAATGTGATTGGTAAATGCAGGAAATGGTGAATGAAAAAAGGTAGCGAGGAAGGTTAGAATTAAGAACGACATATGGTGCCAAGGTCGTTAGCAATTCACCCATGATAACTATTATCGACAAGACGACAACCGATTGATGGATAAAGATACGTACTAGTTTGATGATAACGACTTTGGTAAGACGGTTATTTTCTTTTTTGGATATTTTAAAGATCGACTAATTCAAATGAACAATGTTATCGTTTACGGGTATGAAAGTTAAATTATAGGCCGAACAAAACTATGTATAAACTAGGGTTAATAATGTTTTTCACCCCTGTAATATATGTCATTTTTGGTTTTCACCTCTATAAAATTTTCGGTTTGATTTGCACCCTCGTAAAAAAATTATTTTCCGAAAAACATCCTTTATAGGCCATTCAAAAACCAAAATTTCTTGAATTTTTTTTCTGAAAATGGCCTATTAGGGGTGTTTTCCGAAAAATAAAAACTTTACGAGGGCGCAAATCAAACCGAAAATTTTATAGGAGCGAAAACCAAAAATGACATATATTACAGGGGTGAAAAACACCATTAACCCTATAAACTAATCCAACACACGAGTTGATGTCGGCATATAAAGGATTGGAATTTAAGTTTTGAAGAGTATATTCTAAGTTTTAAACCTACACTATCAAGTCTACCCAAGGTTTATAAAATGATGTTATTAACATTTTGGACTTAATTGTAGGTAATGTATGGTGAAAAAATTTGTTTATCATATGTATTACTAGTTTTTTAAGGCTTAATTACACTTTTGGCCCCCTAAGTTTTCTAAAGTTGTGATTTTGGTCCTCTAAAAAAACAACTCTTTTCAGGCCCCTTAAGTTTATTTTCTATTGCAATTTTGGCCCCCAACACCAATTTTGACCCAGTCAACAGACACATGGACGCCACGTGTGTAATTTTTTTATTTAAAAAATATATATATTTTTGTAATAAAAAAAATTCAATTACAAAATTTAAAAAAAAAATAATTTTTTTTTATTACAGATGAAAAAAATTAATTACTATTTTTTTTGTTTTTTTATTACAAAAATTTAAAATAAATTTTTTTAGAGTAAACTACCATCCTCTCCCTTCAAAGATACTTGAATTACACTCCCCTCCCCTCTTATTCAAAATATATTAGAAAATATTTCATTCTCCTCCTCTAAGAGAAGCTTAAATTACATTCCCCTCCCCTCTTATGTTAAAATCTACACTTTAATCCCTCAATATATTTTTTTTTCTAATATACTAACAAAAAATTAATAATCTAACATGCTTTGGAAGAAGAAAAAAAAGCATTGCAAGTCTATTTTAATATAATCAAAATTTAAATACATATTTTTCGCTATTTTTTATTGACAATTTCATCAACATATAGTTTTAAACCCTAATATAAATTATGAAACAACCCAAAATAAAATTAAAATATATGATAAATTACTAAAGACAATAAAGTATAGTTATTTAAAACTTAAATTTATACTCTAAAATATAAAATTAATAGCAAAATATTAAAATTTAATTATAATTGATATTTAAATTATAAAGGAATGAATTTATGTATTTTTAAATGGTGGTTCAAAATTAGTTTATATCATAAAAATATTTATTAAAGTTAAAATAAATTAAAATGTAGTGCATATTTAATTATTAAGGGAGAAAGTCGTAATTCAAGCATCTTATATGTGAATTGTGAGGGGGTATATATTTTTCTTTTCAAGAGAGGATAGTGTATATTTTAACATAAGAGAGGAGGGGTGTGTAATTCAAGTATCTTTGAGAGGAGGGAAATGTAATTTACTATATATATATATATATATATATATATAAACAATAATTTTTTTTGATTCTAATATGTTAATAATATTAGCAACAAACTATTTAATTTAACAAACATTTGTAACACATTATCTTTTACTGATTAAAATTTACAAGGATTTGATCAAATATATTTGGGAGCCATATGATTTAGTGTGGCCCTTATAAATTTCAACAATAAAAGAGAATACTATAAAAAAATGTGTTAGAGAGTATGTTATCAATACTCATTTTCTAATATAAGGACAATGTAGAAAATAATAAAAATTTGGGCGAAAAAATGATAAATCTCAATAATATAGTATATGACAAAAATAAAAATGAAGAGAGCAATTTACTTGGATTATTGTTGTTTCGTATTTTAGAATTAGAATAGATAATTTTTTTTTCTGTAATACTGTATTGTTTGCAGTGTGTGGTGGGACGAGCTTTTTATATATATATATTTTATGCCAGAAGTGCACAAAATGCATTTTCTTTAATAATTTTTCTCTTTATAACTTTTCATGTTTACATTATTTATTACTTTTGAGGATATGAATGTCACTTACCTAGGTTTGTCCGTTTGTGTAGATCAACCCCTGCTACGACATTTGGTTCATTTACACCGTAGATAATAGGGTATAATTTTTCTTGAAGGTTAAATGTGTTTAATAAGACACCCTACACATATGAAACAAAGATATTGAAATTAGTATCTATGTTATATATATATATATATAGGTTTGCTAGGATACACCAACTAGTTTTTATTAAGGTGTGTTTTAGCAAATATATAACTAAAAGATTTTAAATACACTAAAAAATAAATGGTTGTATGTTAGCAACTCCTATATGCATTTGTTATGATACACCCACTTAATTTTTAGAAGGTCTGTTTTAACAAGTTATAACTAAAAAATAGTTAAAAACACCTTAAGATGTGGCTTGCTAAAACACTCCCACGTAAAAATTAGTGGGTGTGTTATAACAAATCT
>Ga0099826_10000313_pt1 | contig 21897 bp, 20 predicted proteins | sample Mtrugardesep15_FD_76830 | JGI IMG/M metagenome (GOLD analysis project Ga0099826, IMG submission 76830) | Root nodule microbial communities of legume samples collected from California, USA - M. trunc garden sep15 | ecosystem: Host-associated > Plants > Roots > Nodule | place: USA: California... | reverse complement strand
TTTTTCTCATAATACTTTTAATTGCAATTTTTTCTACATTCTTCAGCACAACAACCCTTTTTCTAGTCATAAGAGATTTTACCTATTTAGTTAAACCAATTTTAGGATTATTGGTCGGATATCAACTGTGTAGATTTAGCAGTAAATTAGCTTTAAAAGTGTTAGTGTATACCGGATTAGCAATTTCTGTAATGCATCTGGTTATGTTATCTTTTACAGTTATTGAATTCAAAACTATAAGTGTTAATTTACTAAGAGAACATGGCGGTTATTTTAGCGATTACGAAATCTATGTATTAATTATTCTGATTTTTTATAAAGACCTTAAACTAGAAATATCAAAAAATCAGAGAATATTATTTTTAGCAATAATTGGTTTATCTAGTTTTTTGTACTTGGCCAGAACAAACCTTATTCAATTTATAATTCTCTATGTTGGTCTAAAAGGATATTTGAGTTTTAATAAGAAATCTTTAAAAGTAATTTTGTCTGTATTTTTGGCAACAATTATTGGCTATACAGCGATTGTTTATATTAATCCAAAAAGAGAAGGAAAAGGTATTCAGGCTTTTTTGTATAAAATAAAAATTGCACCTCAGGAAGCTTTTAAGACAAAAATCGATAAAGATGATTGGAAAGATTTCAATGACAATTATAGATCCTTTGAAAATATAATTGCTGTAAATCAAGTTTCTGCAAAAGGAGTTAGAGCTGTTTTTTTTGGTGAAGGCTTAGGCTCAACACTGAATTTGGGCAGGAAAATTTGGACCAATGATCACGAAAATGTTCAGTATATCCCAATTGCGCACAATGCGTACATGACTGTATTTTTAAAATCGGGACTATTTGGGGTTTTATTTCTTTTATTTTTTTTGATTATTCTATACAGACAAAGAAAATCTGAGATTGAAAGTGTACAGGCTATCAATTATTTGCTAATTGGGACAAGCGTTTTTCTAATAGTATCAAACTGGGTATTTTTGGGGCTGTATCTAAAATTAGATAATAAATCGATAATAATAGGATTTTTGATTGCTCTTAGAGAAGTAATTATAAAAGAGCATATTAGCCAAAAAAGAATAGAAAATGAGCATTAAAAACACAACCAGTATTTTTGTTGACTGCCATGTTTTTGATGACGGTTTTCAAGGAACAAGAACATATATAAAAGGTTTATACCTTGAATTAATCAAAAAAAAAGATCTTCATTTTTTTTTAGTTTCTTCTAATCCAGATCATTTAGAATCTATTTTTGGCAACCATTCAAATGTCACCTATTTAAAATATAAATATCACAATAAATTTTTAAGGCTAAGTATCGATATACCACAGATTATTAAAAAGAACAAAATTGATTTTGCTCATTTTCAATATATTGTTTCACCAATAAAAAGGTGTAAATACATTGTTACAACACATGATGTATTGTTTATTGATTTTCCAGATTATTTTACATTTTTGAGTAGAATTGTCAATACGTTTTTATATAAATTAAGTGCAAAAGGATCAGAAATTAAATTGACAGTCTCAGAATATTCTAAACAGAAAATACAACAGCATTTTGCATTGTCAAATTATGAAATAACTCCAAACGCAATTCAGGATGTATTTTTTGAAGAATATGATAAGGAGCTGATGAAGAAAGAAGTTGCAGAAAATTTTTCATTAAAAAATTACATTATTTATGTAAGCCGATGGGAGCCAAGAAAAAATCATCAAATGGTTTTAAAAGCTTTTTTAGATTTGAAATTGTACAAAAAATACAAGCTTCTGTTTTTAGGAAATGATACTTTACCAAATCAACATTATGATAAGGTCTTTAATAAATTAAATTCTGAAATAAAAAGTCAGATTGTTTCTTTAAAAAACACTGATTTAAAAACAATGTTATTGTTGTTAAGAGGAGCAGATGCATCCGTTTATCCTTCTTTAGCTGAAGGTTTTGGAATTCCTCCATTAGAATCTGTCGCGGCAAAAGTCCCAACACTTTGCTCTAATAAAACGGCAATGTCAGATTTTACTTTTTTTAAAGACTATTATTTTGATCCTTATAATCAAGATGAGTTTAATCAAAAACTTCAAAAAATCTTAACTCAAAAAGTAGCTTTAGATTTTGAGATTATGGCACAAAATATTAAAGAAAAATACAGATGGCAAAAATCGGCAGACATATTATATAATCTGATAAAACAAATCAATAAAAATAACCTGATTATTGGTTTTTTGCTGTATTGCTTCCAAATAACTTGTTTTTAGTTTGAACTAAAAAATTGTAATTCTTAGCAAGCTGCTTTTTTAAAAATGAAGCATCTTCTTTTGGAAACCAATCTGTTGTTCTTGGCTTCTCGATTTGTACTTTATGAATTTGGTAAGCATAAGTTGCAATAGATGTTCTAAAATTTCCATCTGGAAAATTTGTCATATCATATCCATGAAGTGTGTAAGGAGCACATTGCTGAATAATTAAGCGATTAAAAGGAACGTCAAGTTCGGTATTTTCCCCTGTTCTTAAATCAAATATTTTTAAACTGCCTTTATATTCTGGTTTCCAGTCTTTATTTAGATACAAAAGCAGATTTAATTCCCGGTACCAATCTTTGTTAATAGGATGATAATTAAAATCTAAGTGCATATCCAGAAAACTATTTTTCTTGCCTTGATGTAAGCCACCGCCATGATTTTTTGGGTCAACAAAAACAGATTTTGAGGTTATATAAGATATAATTTTATTGAATCTTTCAGACGAGAGTTCATCATACAATTCATGCATTTCAGGACCTAATTCTTTATAATTTGATTTTTCAAATTTATTATTTGCAAAAGAATAGTCACGACTTTTATTCTTGAGTTCAGGAATGCTTTCATGAGCTTTTAATAACCTTTCCTCTTCACAAAAGTTATCAATTATTAAATGTGGAAACGGACTAGCAGTTAAATACTTTAAGCGCAAATCATCTAAATGGTTTTCTAGGTATTCAAAATTAATCATAAGTGTTATTTTAAACCGCTTGCGAACAAAAGTAGAAATTAAATAAAAGAATATTGATTATAAATGAATTTGTTTGCAATAAAATTTTACGGAATTTAAAAATCATTATTTTTGAGTCCTATTTTATAAGACTTAAATGAAAATAGCCATTCTTGGTACCAGAGGAATTCCTAATAATTATGGCGGATTTGAGCAGTTTGCTGAAATTTTTGCTGTTTATTTAACTGAAAAAAAACATGATGTGTATGTCTATAATTCACATAAACACATTTATAAAGAGAAAAATTATAAAGGAGTAAACATTATTCAGCAGTATGATCCAGAATATAAAATAGGGACTGTAGGACAATTTATTTATGATTTGAATTGTATTTTGGATTCTAGAAATAGAAATTTTGATATCATTTTGCAATTGGGCTACACAAGCAATTCTATATGGTCTTTTCTTTTACCAAAAAAATCAATCATTATTACTAATATGGATGGATTGGAATGGAAAAGAACCAAATATTCTAAACTAATCCAAAGGTTCTTAAAGTTTGCCGAAAAAAAAGCCGTAAAAAGTAGTAATTATCTCGTAGCAGATTCGCTAGGAATCAAGAAGTATCTGAAAGAAAAGTATAATACTCAAGTTGCTTATATTGCATATGGAGCAGATTTGTTTTCTGATCCAAAAGAAGAGGTGCTTTCACAATATAATGTTGAAAAAAATAATTATAACTTATTGATAGCTCGTTTTGAACCTGAAAATAATATAGAAGTAATTTTGGATGGTATTACCGAAAGTCAAGATAATAAAGTGATGCTGGTTATAGGGAGTAATGATAATAGTTATGGAGACTATCTCAAGAAAAAGTTTTATAATTATCGAAATATACGTTTTATAGGAGGAGTTTATAATAAAATGCATTTAGATAATCTAAGATATTTTTCTAATCTTTATTTTCATGGACATTCAGTAGGAGGGACAAATCCTTCCTTGCTTGAGGCAATGGCTACAAAAGCATTAATTGTAGCACATAACAACGAATTTAATCGTGCTATTTTAGAGGAAAATGCATTTTATTTTTCGAATGCAGAAGATATTAAGCACCTTATAAAAATCGTAAAAAGAAAGGATTACGAAAAAATTGTTCAAGATAACTTTAATACGATACTTCAAGAATTTAATTGGAACAAAATAAATGAATCATACCTTAGATTGTTTGAAAAAAGTCTCAAATAAAATGGATGAATTATGGAAGAATAAAAACTTGCCAGCTTATCTATTGGTAGCAACGTTAGTAACACTTCCATTAAAACATAATATTGGGAGTTTAGCATGTATTGTTTTTTTATTGTTTACTTTTTTTAAAGCAAAAAAAATAGATTTTTCATTTCCTAAAGTTTTATTACTCCCAATACTATTATATGTTCTGATGTTTATATCGCTCATTTGGACAATAGATAATAAATTAACCATCAAAGGATTGCAAAAGGAAGTATTGTTACTCTTAATTCCTTTTGCTTTTTGCGTATTGCCAAAAATTAATCGAAATGATGTAAATAAGGTAATCAAATGGTTTAGTTTTATTATGGTAGGTTTTGCCATTTTCTATTTTTTAAAGGCAATAGTAAGATTCATAAATTCTCAAGAAAAAGGTGTTTTCTTTTATCACGAATTAGTGACTTTAGAATTGAATGCAATTTATATGTCTGTTTTTGCTTCGTTAGCATTATTTTATTTTCTCATTCAGAAAGAAAAGTCAATTATCGATAAAATAGCATTTTCGATTCTTATTGTTTTCATATTTCTACTATCATCTAAAAATATCATTGTAGTCGATTTCATTTTGATTATAATGTACTATTCTTTTTTTTCTACTATTCCAATAAAAAAAAAGCTCATAATACTTTCGACAGTTATTACTCTATCGATAAGCTCCATAATTTTTATTAAGCCAATCAGAGAAAGGTTTATGATTGAGTTTGAAACAATGTTTGTTGATGGTTCTTTGAATAAAAGTACTGAAAATCAAGGACCAATTTATAATATAAGTTTAAAGCAAGCTTGGAGTCAGGATCAATTCCAGCAGAACGATTTTTTTCCAGGAACAGCATTTCGATTGTTTCAGATTAGGATTTTTAAAGAAATGCTTAAGGGAGAGAATATTCTTTTTACGGGATTTGGATTAGATGCTTCGCAAAATAAAATCAAGGAAAAAGTAAAAGAACATAATTTATATCCAAATTATGGAGAGTTTAATTTTCATAATGAATACATTCAAATATTTTCAGAATTAGGCATATTTGGTTTTTTAATAATAATAACTATGTTATTTGTTACAATTAGAAGTGGGATTATAAATAAAGATTTTATTCATATTGCTTTTACGGTAACAATGATAGTCTTATTTTTGACCGAATCTTTTTTGAGTCGACAAAGAGGAATAATTTTCTTTATAGTTTTTTACTGTATGTTTAATTCAGTAAATGATTGTAATGAACAGAAAATATTAAAATGAAAAGAATACTTATTACTGGAGCAGCAGGATTTTTAGGATCACATTTGTGTGACAGATTTATTAAATAAGGTTACTTTGTAATTGGAATGGATAATTTGATTACAGGAGATCTTAAAAATATTGAGCATTTATTTAAACTGGAAAATTTCGAGTTTTATCACCATGATATTACTAAGTTTGTTCATGTTCCAGGCGATTTAGATTATATATTACACTTCGCTTCGCCAGCAAGTCCGATTGATTATTTAAAAATTCCAATTCAAACTTTAAAAGTGGGATCTTTGGGAACCCATAATCTACTTGGATTGGCGAGAGTAAAAAAAGCCAGAATTTTGATTGCATCAACTTCTGAAGTTTATGGAGACCCTTTAGTACATCCACAAACTGAGGAATACTATGGGAATGTAAATACAATAGGTCCACGTGGAGTTTATGATGAAGCAAAACGTTTTCAGGAGTCAATCACCATGGCATATCATACTTTTCATGGAGTAGAAACTAGAATCGTTCGTATTTTTAACACCTACGGGCCAAGAATGCGATTAAACGACGGACGTGTAATTCCAGCGTTTATTGGCCAGGCTTTACGTGGTGAAGACCTAACGATTTTTGGAGACGGAATGCAGACGCGTTCTTTCTGTTATGTTGATGACCAAGTTGAAGGGATTTACAGATTGCTACATTCAGATTATGTATATCCAGTAAATATTGGAAACCCTGACGAAATCACAATCAAAGATTTTGCAGAAGAAATTATAAAACTGACAGGGACAAATCAGAAAGTAGTTTATCATCCGCTGCCAATAAACGATCCATTACAGCGTCAGCCAGATACAACAAAAGCAAAAGAATTGTTGGGCTGGGAAGCCAAAGTAAGCAGAGCAGAAGGAATGAAAATTACTTATGAGTATTTCAAATCATTATCTCCTGAAGAACTGGCAAAAGAAGAACACAAAGACTTTTCAAGCTATATAAAATAAATTAAGATTCTGAAAGAATAATAAATCTAATGAACGATTTAGTATCTATTTTAACACCAACATACAATACTGAAAAGTTCATTAGAGCAACTATAGAATCAGTTCAAAATCAGACCTACCAAAACTGGGAAATGATTCTAGTAGATGATGCCTCTACAGACAAAACCGTTTCTATTATAGAAGAATTTGCTCAAAATGACAGTAGAGTTAAACTCTTTAAATTACCAGAAAATCGCGGAAACGGTTTTGCAAGAAACGCCGCTTTAGAAAAAGCCACAGGAAAATATATTGCCTATTTAGACGCAGATGATTTATGGTTTTCTGAAAAATTGGAAAAGCAGATTCAGTTTTTAAAAATGAATAATCAGCCTTTTACTTTTAGTTATTATGATTCTATTGATGAAGAAGGAAATAATTTAAGCAGAAGGGTTGAGTCACCAAATCCTTTAACTTATAACGAATTGTTTTTCTGTAATTACGTAGGCAATTTGACAGCTATATATGATTCAGATTATTTCGGAAAAATCATTCTGGAAACTACACAAAAACGTCAGGATTGGAGAATTTGGTTAACAATTTTAAAGCAAATTAAAATAGCAAAACCAGTTCCAGAACCTTTGGCCTTTTACAGAATTAGAAAAAATTCTATTTCATCTTCAAAATTTAAACTAATAAAACACAATTTTGGTGTTTATAGAGAATTTCATGGATATAATCTTGTTTTTTCTGTTTTGCTGATGATGAGGTTTTTATTTACTCAATTGATAATCAAGCGAAAATATATTAAGAAAATTTAAATTAAAATTGATACCACAATTTGTAACATCAAGTTTTGAATATTATTTAAGATCGCAATTTGTGACCTTAAAAAAAAATTACTTTTTATAGCCAATCTTTACTCTTTCAGACTCATTTTCTTTTTTCTCAGTTAATTCATCTAAATATGAAAATACCAATTCAATATTTTTATCATGATTTTCTAACTTCTTTTGAATTTGTAAAATATCTACTTTGATTTCGGTTGTGTCCAAAAGCATTTGTCTCACTTTTGAGAAAATTCTCATAATCTGAATATTGGTTTGAATGGCTTTATCGCTTTTTAAGACACTTGATAGCATTAAAACACCATGTTCTGTGAATGCGGTTGGAATATAACGTAAACCCATTTTTTCAGAATTGGAAATCACAATTTGTGATTTCCAATTTTCAGTTTTAGTTTTATTAAGATCGAACATAAAATCTTCTGAAAATCTAGAAATATTCCTTTTTACGGCTTGCTTTAAAACCCTCGTTTCAATTCCATACAATGTTGCGAGATCGCGATCAATCATCACTTTTTGACCACGAATAAAATATATTTTATTAGAAATTGTTTCTTCGGAAAGTAAAGAATTATCATCCATAAGTTTTTAATTAAAAAAAACAAATGTAAGATTTTATTTATATTTTATAAATAAGATTTAAACTGTTTTAGTTTTCCGCGATTTGTTCTTTCTAAAATAGTTTTTCTTGTAAAAGTGAAGTTTAAATTCGGTTCTAAATACAAATCGATGGCTTGTTTTATTTTCTCAATTTGTTCTGAAATTAATTCTTTTTCAGCTACATATTCAATTTCAAAAGTATCTAATTTGGTTTGTTTGATGATAAATTCTTTTACGTTTCCATCGTCTTCAATGATGCTTTTGGTTACATAATAAAATGTCAAACCTGGAGATTTTTTACCACTTGGCAAAACAGCAACATCGTTGGTTCTTCCAATTAATTTTTTAAGAATTGGTTTCTGAGGAGTGCTTTTTTCGTCCAAAATTCCAATGTCGCCAATTTCGTATCTTATAAAAGGATTTGCCTTATTAAATAAAGAAGTAATCACAATTTTTCCTTCCGTTCCATGTCGAACAGGATTATTATTTTCATCTAAAATCTCGACAAAAAGTGTTTCTGAGTTTACCTGCCACTCTCCTTTAGGATTTTCAAAAGCAATTAAATCTAGCTCAGAAGCGCCATATTCGCTGATAATTGGAATTCCAAATTGTTTTTCCAAAAGTCTTTTATCCGTTTCAAAAAGCATTTCTGAAGTAACAAAACAAGCTTTTAGTGTTGGACATATTTCTTTTAAAATGATATTTTTCTGTTCTAAAAATTTAGCAAAAAGAACAATTGAACTTGTATATCCGTTGATATAATCGAATTTTTTAGTTCTGAATTTTTTTAGAAATTTTTCTAAAACAGCATCAGACAAATCAAAAACGGGGAAACGAAAACGATGTGTCAAAAAATCTTTAAAGCGTTCTTTTTGATATCCAATAAAATCCATCGGAATTCCGTAAAAGCGTGCTTGATACGAATGATTAAAATCAATTCCAAACCAGCCGAAACGCATTATATTGGAAGCCCAAGTCAAAGCATGAGAATATTTGTCTTTAGCAAAAACAAAAGGAGTTCCACTCGATCCGGATGTTTTGTTGAGATAAATGTTTTTTTTCGAATACCCTTTTGAAAGTCTTTCTTCAAGAGGTTTTTGGAGATTCTGTTTGTTCAAAATCGGAAGATCATTCCAGTTTTCAATCTTTTTGTTTCCAAGCAAATCACGATAAAAAGAATTGTTTTTTAAATGAAAATTTACAATTTCTCGTTTTCTCTGTTCGATAAAATCAAGATAGTTTCCTTCTGGAACAGAAATAATTTTATCCAATTCGGCTTTGGCTTCCTTAATTGGAAAACCATTTAGTTTGAGTGAAAGATCAAAAAGGCGAATCATTTTTCGGGATAATTTTCGTCAAAAATAATATTTAGCAATTAGTAACAATCAAGAATCACGAAGTTTTTAAGATTTAATTATTTTTTACGTTCAAAAGCAATTATTTTTGCACCACAACTAAAATACAACAACACATGACAATTTTACTATTGGGATCAGGCGGAAGAGAGCATGCATTTGCATGGAAGATGACACAGAGTCCGCTTTGCGAAAAACTTTTTGTAGTGCCTGGAAATGCTGGAACTGCTGCAATTGCTGAAAACGTTGCAATATCTCCAACTGATTTTGAAGCAGTAAAAGCATTAGTGCTTAAAGAAAATATAAGTTTGGTAGTCGTAGGGCCAGAAGATCCTTTGGTAAAAGGTGTTTACGATTATTTTAAAAATGACGAAAGTTTAAAACATATTCCAGTTATCGGGCCATCAAAATTGGGCGCACAATTAGAAGGGAGTAAAGAATTTGCCAAAGAATTCTTGATGAAACATAATATCCCGACTGCAGCATATGATAGTTTTACTGCTGAGACGGTTGAAGAAGGATGTAAATTTCTAGAAACATTACAACCTCCTTATGTTTTAAAAGCAGACGGATTAGCCGCTGGAAAAGGTGTTTTGATTATTCAGGATCTTGAAGAAGCAAAAACAGAATTACGTAACATGTTGGTTCATGCAAAATTCGGGACAGCAAGTTCAAAAGTAGTTATTGAAGAGTTCTTGGACGGAATCGAATTGAGCTGTTTCGTTTTAACAGATGGGAAAAGCTATAAAATTCTTCCAACAGCAAAAGATTACAAACGAATTGGAGAAGGAGATACAGGTTTAAACACAGGCGGAATGGGAGCGGTTTCTCCAGTTCCTTATGTAGATGCAGTTTTGATGGAAAAAATTGAAACACGCATCGTAAAGCCAACGATAGAAGGTTTTCAAAAAGACGATATCGAGTACAAAGGATTTGTATTTATTGGTTTGATCAATGTAAAAGGTGAACCAATCGTTATTGAATACAATGTGAGAATGGGTGATCCTGAAACTGAAGTTGTGGTTCCAAGATTAAAATCAGATCTAGTTGAATTGTTCTTGTCTGTTGCAGATCAAAAATTAGGAGACTTTAATTTAGAAGTTGATCCACGAAGCGCAACAACTGTAATGGTTGTTTCTGGCGGATATCCTGAAGATTTTGAAAAAGGAAAAGTAATTTCTGGTTTAGAAAATATTACAGATTCTATAGTTTTTCATGCGGGAACAAAATTAGATGGCCAAAATGTCGTTACTAATGGAGGACGTGTAATTGCTGTAACATCTTATGGAGACGATTTCCAACAGGCCATAAAAAAATCTTACCAAAACATAGATAAACTAAGCTTTGATAAGATGTATTTTAGAAAAGATATTGGCTTCGATCTAATTTAAAAAATAAATAGAACCAACCCTTTTTAATTAAAGGGTTTGGTTTTTATTTTAAAAATGAGTGAGCTGTTGTATCTTGGTTTTCTGTTCCGGCATCATCAAAAATACGTAATTGTTTAATCCAATAACCAATTGCGCACGCACAGATGATCATGAAAATCCAGTTAATAGTGTTTGCACCAAACCATGTAATTAATTCCAAACGACGTAAAAAGTCAAGAGGAGCAAACAAAATGTTAACGAATAGGTATTGAATTCCTTCGAAAAAAGCTGTCATAATTTTAAAAATTATATGTTATTTATTGTTGTGTAATGCCTTGAAGATAAAATTCGGTAAACCAAATCTTTTTTCAACTTGTTAGGTTTTTCCTTTTAAACAAGTAGTATCTTTACAATCACAAAAGTATAAAATATCCTTATGATAACAAGTGTTTTTAAAAAATCTACGCCATTAAATTATTCATTGGTTGTAATTTTAATACTGGTTTTCTTTTTTATGTTCCAAATTAAAGACCCTTCTTGGGTTACTTCTTATTTTTTGGCTTTTCAAAAAGTGAGTTTATTATGCTTTATTTTGGCTTCTTTTTTTATGATTAATTTCATTGTAAAAAAGAACGGACTCAGTAAAGACAATGGTTATGCGATACTTTTTTACTTGTTGTTTGTTCTATTTTTCCCAACCATATTTAATGACTCAAATGTTATCTATGCCAATTTTTTTATTTTATTGGCACTTCGACGATTGATTTCGCTCCAATCTCTCAAAGCATCAAAAGAAAAAATATTTGATGCAGCATTTTGGATTTTTATAGCTTCTTTATTTCAATTTTGGAGTATTCTCTTCTTAATATTGGTTTATATTTCTATTATTTTTCACGTTTCAAGAGATTATAGAAACTGGGTTTTGCCATTTATTGCACTTTTGGCAGTAACAATTTTATTTTATATGACATCTTTAATTTTAAATTTTGATGCCGTAGCTTTCATTCAGGAAAGAGCAGTAATCGATTTTAGAATTGATTATTTTAAGAATAATTATGAAAATGCAGCACTTTCAATATACACTGCTGTCGCTTTATTTTTTGTTACTTCGATGCTAATGACATTGTCAAATAGACCACAAATTGTCCATTCTTCGTATAAGAAAATAGTAGCTTGCTTTTTTATAGCAGCCATTGTTTACATCATTTCGCCAAATAAAAGCAACGATTTGCTATTGTTTAGTATTGCACCATTAAGCATTATGGCAACGAGCCACGTAGAATACATGCAGCAGAAACTGAATAACGAAATTGTTTATTACACTCTGATTGTGTGTAGTTTATTTACGTTTTTCTCTCAGCTATAATTTACTACCGTAAGCAAGATCACCAGCGTCGCCAAGACCTGGAACAATGTAGTTTTTCGCGTTTAGTTTTTCATCTAAAGAAGCAACCCAGAGATGGCAATTTTCGGGAAGATTTTTTTCTAGATAAGCAATTCCTTCTGGAGCAGCAATAACAACAACAATATGTATTTCTGCTGGAATAGCGTTTTCGACCAATTTTTGGTGAACCGCTACAATTGATTGTCCCGTAGCCAGCATCGGATCTAGAAGCAAAACGGTTTTATTATTTAAGTCTGAAATAGCCTGATATTCAACTCGAATTTCAAATTCATCATCATTATTTGGGTGGAATCTGCAAGCAGAAACAAAGCTGTTTTCTGCATGATCAAAATAATTTAAAAAGCCATTATGGAGAGGAAGTCCAGCTCTTAAAATAGGACATAAAACTAAATCCGTATCAATTTCTGTAGTGTTCTTAATTCCTAAAGGAGTTTGGATTTCGACATTTTTATAAGGCAAAATTTTGCTCAATTCATAAGCCATGATTTCTCCAATGCGTTCAATATTTCTACGAAAACGCATGCTGTCATTTTGAACATTTACATTTCTAATTTGACCTAAGAAATGATTTAAAACGCTGTTGTTTTCAGAGATATAATGAATTTTCATGATGAAATTGTAATTTATTTAGAGATAAAATGATGAAACGAAAAATAATTTCTTTTCTTCGCAGCATAAAAGTATAAAAAGTATCTTTGTATCTATAAAAAAATAAAGACATGTTTTCAAAATTAGCATATTCTGTTTTCGAGCAAAGTATCAAAGATTATCACCAGTTTGATAATGTAGATCAGCCGATCAATAATCCTTATCCAAAAGATAAGTTCGAGCATTTGTTATATCTAAAAAATTGGATTGACACCGTTCAGTGGCATTTTGAAGATATTATTCGTGACCCAAATATTGATCCTGTTGCGGCTTTAACATTAAAAAGAAGAATTGATGCATCAAATCAGGAACGTACTGATATGGTGGAATATATTGATAGTTACTTTTTACAAAAATACAGCAATGTAAAAGTAAAAGACGGGGCAAAAATCAATTCTGAAAGTCCTGCTTGGGCTTTTGACAGATTGTCGATTTTGGCTTTAAAAATTTATCACATGCATGAAGAAGCAAATCGTGCAGAAGCTTCTCAGGAACATAGAGATAAATGCCAAGAAAAATTGAATGTGCTTTTAGAGCAAAGGACAGATTTATCTACAGCAATTGAAGAATTATTGACAGATATCGAAAACGGTGATAAATTCATGAAAGTTTACAAACAAATGAAAATGTACAACGATGATGAATTGAACCCAGTTTTATATCAAAATAAGAAATAATTTGGCAGCGTTGTCCAACAACAAAATCAAACATATAGCCGTCATGAGACTATCCGCAATGGGAGATGTCGCCATGACGGTTCCTGTTTTACGGGCTTTTGTAAAACAATATCCAACGGTAAAACTGACCGTTATTTCTCGTCCGTTTTTTAAACCTTTTTTTGATGGAATTCCGAATCTTGAATTTTTTGCTTTTGATGAAAAAGAAAGACATAAAGGATTTCCAGGACTTTTACGATTGTTTAAAGATGTAAAAAAATTGAAGATTGATGCTTTTGCGGATCTTCATAATGTTTTACGATCTAAAGTGGTGAGTTTACTTTTCGCTTTAAGCGGAAAAAAAAGAGCAACCGTTGATAAAGGGAGAGAAGGAAAAAAAGAATTAACCCGAGCCGAAAATAAGGTTTTCAAACAATTGCCAACCATGTTCGAAAGACATGCAAAAGTGTTTTCAGCGCTTGGTTTTCCTTTAGATTTATCGAAACCAGTATTTCCTGAAAAGGCAGTTTTAAGTTCTGATATTTTAGACATTATCGGAAATGAAAATCAAAAACTAATAGGAATTGCGCCTTTTGCACAATATGATTCTAAAGTTTATCCTTTGGATTTAATGCAAGAAGTAATAACAAAATTAGCTAAAAATTCATCCTATAAAATTTTGCTTTTTGGCGGAGGAAAGAAAGAAATCGAAATTTTAGATTCACTTTCTGAACCTTTTGAAAAGGTAATAAATGTGGCTGGAAAAATCAAATTTCAGCAGGAACTGCAATTGATAAGCAATCTTGATGTGATGCTTTCTATGGATTCTGGGAATGCACATATTGCAGCAATGCTTGGCGTAAAAGTCGTTACACTTTGGGGCGCGACACATCCTTATGCAGGATTCTTGCCTTTTAATCAAAGTTTAGAAAAAGCACTAACTTCAGACCGAAATCAATATCCAAAATTGCCAACATCAGTTTATGGCAATAAAGTTGTTGAAGGTTATGAGGATGCTATGAGGACAATTTTACCACAACAGGTCGTTGAAAAGGTTATAGAGCAGCTTTCCATAAAGGATTAGAAAATAAACTAGAAGGCGTCACTTTTTATAAGCTTCGGAGAAGCGAAATATTTATAGTAAAATATGCGTCTACAATATTAAAGCTCCAGCGGAGCGACATTATTATAAAAAACATGTCGCTCCGCTGGAGCTTTTTTCTTTTGTTTTATTGTGATCCTATAAATATTTTACTCCGCTGGTGTATTTGCTATGAACAATGTTTTAAGCAATATTTTTGTTTAAATATCTTTCATCAGAATCGAGGAAAGAATATCCTATTGTTTTTTTTCTTTTTTTGTTTACTATAATGGAAACAAAGTTATTTTTGTCCTCAGTTGACAAAAGAATATGTTCGAATTTTTGTGATGAATCTCTGTAAACTTTATAAATTAAGTCATTATCTTTTATTTTTTTAGATAAAACTTTAGCCGATTTAAGTTTGCTTACATAAGGCCAGATATTAAAAATATTCGAATCGGTCTTTTGGACTTCTTCCATTTTTTCGGTCAAAGTTGAATTGTATTTTTCCCTTTCAAGTAACTTCGGGCCTTTTTTGTTTTTCATTTTTATAATAACTGCCAGAACGCAAAGCGAAGCAGTTACAATCAGCATAATAAGTAAAGATAGATGAAAGTGGTGAACGTGAGCTGTCATGATATTTAATGTTAAATGTTTGACAAGTTTGATTAGCTCTGCAAATTCTCAAATCATGAGATTGCCATTGCTATAATTTTACCCCTAATTTAATGAAAATTCAACAATATTTCGATAAAATTTTGCTTTTATTTCAATTAGAGCCAAATCTTCTCATCACGACAGCGACGGTAAATATAGCTTTTTAGATTTGCTATGGTTTCTTGGTAATTTGGTGCATCATAACCATAGCGTTCATATTCCATTTGCTCTTTTTCAATGGCATCACATCCTTTTATAACCTCTTTAATCATATCGAGTAAAGCAAGTTCTTTATTATCGGTTTTTTGAAATTTAAATTCAACAATATCATCCTGAAGTTCTTCACAATAATCAATAAGCTTCATAACTTCTGGTTCATCCAGAAGATATTCCTTATTTCTAAAAATTTCTCGTACCGATTTCATTTATAAATACTTAATAGTAAAAATTCCAAATTCCAAATTCCAAATAGGACAAATTTAAAAATAAAAAAATCCAAATTTCGTTTTAGTTTGGAATTTGGATTTTATATTTTGGAATTTATCAAATATTATACGTCGTCGTAATCAACATAAATAGTTTCTGATGTTGGATGCGCTTGACAAGTTAAAATTAAGCCTTCTGCAATTTCGCCGTCTGTCAAAATAGAATTTTTTGTCATTTCGGCAGTTCCTTTTGTAACGCGTCCTAAACAGCTGCTGCAGATTCCGCCTTGACAAGAATAAGGAGCATCAACACCTTGTTTTAGAGCAGCATCAAGAATAGTTTGTTTTTTAGACATTTCGAAAGTAGTTTCTTCATCGTCTACCAAAACAGTAATTTTTGTATGTCCTTCTTGAGAACCTTGAATTGCATGTTCTTCAGAAGAAGAAGTAAACAACTCAAATTTGATAGCAGATTCTTTTACATTTTTCTCTTTCAAAACATTAGAAACAGTATTGATCATGTCTTCTGGCCCGCAAAGGAAAAACTTATCAAATTGAAGTTCTTTGTGTTTGTTGTTTAAAACAAAATTCACAGCCGATTTTTCAATTCTTCCAAATAAAGCGTTTTCAGCCTTTGCTTGGCTGTATACATAATGCACAAAAAATCTGCCTACATATTGCAATTGCAAATCGTGAAGTTCTTGATGAAAAATTGTGCTTTCAGGAGTTTTGTTTCCGTAAACCAATACAAATGAACTCTTAGGCTCATTTTTAAGAACCGATTTTATGATAGAAAGAACTGGAGTAATTCCGCTTCCAGCAGCAAACGCCGCATAGTTTCTTTGTCTTTCAGCATCTGGCTCAAAAGTAAATTTACCTTCTGGCTGACCCACTTCAAGAACATCTCCCGCTTTTAATTTAGTATTGGCAAACTGAGAAAAAAGACCATTTTTTACTGCTTTTACAGCAATCCTTAACTCGCCGCTGTCTGGTGCCGAGCAAATAGAATAAGCTCGTCTAATTTCTTGGTTGTCAAGAGTTAGTTTTAAATTTATATATTGTCCAGCTATAAATTTATAGTCTGATTTTAGTTCTTCAGGAACATTAAAAAGAATAGAAACAGCATCTGCAGTTTCGCGTTTAACCTCTTTAATTATAAGTTTTAAGAATGAAGGCATGATAGAATTTTTATGCAAAAGTAGCAAACCACTATTAAAAGTTTAGCACGAAATTATTTTTTTTAACTTTTTTTGTAACGTTTTCCTACTTTTGGTCTCTTACTACAAAAATACTAAACCATAAACCATGATTAAGAAGTTTATTTATTTAGAATGGAAGGCTTTTATTAGGTCGGCATCTTTTGGTAAAAATCTGGCAATGAAAATTATAATAGGTTTTCTGATGATCTATTTTTCATTAGTTTTTGTCGCAATGGGCGTTGGCGCATTTTATGTTCTTAAAGACATGAATTTGGAACCATTGGCTACAATAAACAAATTTTTAATTTATTATTTCTTGTTTGATTTAGTAATTAGATTATTACTTCAATCAATACCGGTTTTAAACATCAAACCATTATTGGTACTGCCTTTTAAGAAGCCAGTAATTGTTCATTTTTCATTAGGAAAAACAGCTTTGTCGTTTTTCAATTGGGTTCACGCTTTGTTTTTTGTGCCTTTTTCAGTTGTCTTAATTTTGGAGGGATACGATGTTGTTGGAATCTTTTTTTGGTACGTAGGAGCGATGGCTTTTATTTATATCAACAATTTTTTTAATATTATTTTAAGCAACATCGACAAATTGTTTGTTGTATTTGTGGTACTAATTTTGGCTTTGGCGGGAGCACAATACTACCAGTTTTTTGATATCACAACATTTACAACTCCGTTCTTTCAGAGCTTTTACGATATTGAAGGGGTATTTTTAATTCCTGTTCTGATCTTAGGGGGTTTATATGCTTTCACTTTCAAATATTTTAAAAACAATTTATATCTGGATGCAGGACTTTCTGTAAAAGAAGACGTTGCAACAACAGAAAATTTTTCGTGGCTTAATCAATTTGGGACTTTGGGAACTTTCTTGAAAAATGATATTAAACTCATTAAAAGAAACAAAAGATCTAAAACAACCATTTTCATGAGCGTTCTCTTTTTGTTCTACGGATTTCTCTTTTTCGGAAACTCTCATCAGCCACCAGTAATGCACATTTTTGCTGGCATCTTTGTTTCGGGCGGATTTTTGTTTGTCTTTGGACAGTTTGTACCAAGCTGGGATAGTTCGTATTATCAATTAATGATGACACAAAATATTCCGTATCGAGGTTACATTACTTCAAAATGGTGGCTCATTGTTATTGTAACTTTTCTTTCGACCATATTGGCTTCCTTTTATCTGTTTTTAGGATGGGAAATTTATCTCACAATTGTAGTTGGAGCAATTTATAACATTGGGGTCAATTCTCATTTAGTGCTTCTAGGCGGTGCATTTACCAAAACGCCAATAGATTTAAGTAATGCTGGCGGTGCTTTTGGAGATAAAAAAGCTTTCAATGTAAATGCAATGTTATTGACGCTTCCAAAAATTTTATTGCCTTTAGGACTTTATGCCATCGGACTTTATTTGAATAATAAAAATCTTGGTTTAGCATTGGTTGCCGGAGCTGGAGTGTTAGGATTTGTGTTCAAAGAAAAAGTGTTTTCATTAATAGAAAAAAGATACAAAGTAGAGAAATATAGTACGATAAGTGCTTATAAACAAAAGAGTTAATTTGATAATTAGAGAATTTGTCAATTAGAAAATCCAAATAAAAAAGACAATTTTTTAATCTAAAATCAACAATCTAAAATCTAAAATTACATCATGATACAAGTAAATGAACTTTCAAAAAAATATAACGGAACTACAGTTTTAAACATTAGCAATTTAGAAATCCCAAAAGGACAGAGCTTTGGCTTGGTGGGGAATAACGGAGCAGGAAAAACAACATTTTTCAGTTTGCTTCTGGATCTTATTCAGCCTTCAACAGGGTACATAAAAAGTAATAATATTCAGGTAAATACAAGTGAAAACTGGAAATCTTTTACAGGATCTTTTTTAGATGAAAATTTCCTTATCGGATATTTGACTCCAGAAGAATATTTTTATTTCATTGGAGATTTACGAAATCAGAACAAAGCAGATATTGATGCACTTTTAGCGGAACATGAAGAGTTTTTTAACGGTGAAATTTTAAAGAATAAAAAATACCTTCGTGATCTGTCTAAAGGAAATCAGAAAAAAGTGGGAATTATTGCAACGCTTATTGGAAATCCAGAAGTAGTCATTTTAGACGAGCCTTTTGCAAATTTGGATCCAACTACAGTAAGCCGATTAAAAAAAATTATTAGAGAATTAGCCGATAATCCAAATGTAACGGTTTTGGTTTCAAGCCACGATTTACAGCATACGGTAGAGGTTTGTGATAGAATAGTTGCGCTTAACAAAGGTGAGATTGTCAAAGATATTCAGACCTCAAAAGAGACCTTACAAGAACTAGAATTATTTTTTGCCGTGTAAGAATTTCTATATTTCAAAAAGAAGCGTATTTTTACATGTGATTATACTAAAATTAGTTTTTAGTAGTTATGTGTTTTAAACTCTTTTCTATTGAAAAAGAATACTCTTAAATATAGTTTTATTCCCATTTTTTTATTCTTTTTGATAGCTTGTTCTACCAAAAAAAATACCTTTTTGGCTCGAAGTTCTCACTCGATTGGGACAAAATATAATATTCTTTATAACGGAGGAATTGGCCTTGATAAAGGGTTAAAATCTATTCAGGCCAATAACGAAGATAATTTTTGGAAACAGCTGCCAATTGAGAAAATGCAGTTTGATGAAAATTTTTCTGAAGGCGAAAAAGCTAAAAATCCTGATTTTGAAAAAGCAGAGACTAAAGCTACAAAAGCCATTCAGAAACACTCCATGAATATTGGCGGAAGAGAAAGAAACTGGCAGATGGATGAAGCGTATCTTATGCTTGGAAAAGCAAGATATTACGACCAGCGTTTTATTCCGGCAATTGAGGCATTTAATTATATTTTATACAAATACCCAGAAAGCAATAACATTTATACTGCAAAAATCTGGCGCGAAAAAACCAATATGCGTTTAGGCAATGATGCAATTGCGCTTAAAAACATCAAAATTTTACTTAAAAAAACAGATTTAGATAAACAGACTTATGCTGATGCCAATGCACTTTTGGCAGAAGCTTTTTTAAATCTGGAACAAAAAGACAGCGCTGTTTCTAGACTTAGAGTTGCTGAACAATTTACAAAAAGCAACGAAGAACGGGCAAGATATCGTTTTATTCTTGGCCAGATGTATCAGGCAGAAGGAAAACGTGACAGTGCCATTTACTTCTATGATGCTGTTATTGATTTAAACAGAAAGGCAGATCGTAAGTATATGATGCACGCTTACGCGAAAAAAGCACAGATGTTTGATTATGGAAAAGATAATGATACAATTTTCTTAAAGACATTTAATAAATTGGTGGCTGATCGTGAAAATCGCCCTTACTATGATGTTCTTTTTTATGAAATGGGAGTTTATTATGATAAAAAGAAAGATCAGGAAAATGCCTTGAAGTTTTACAATAAATCTTTAGGAAGAAAATCTAAAGACCCCTATTTGATGGCTTCGGCTTATAGAAATATTGGAAATATGTATTTTAAAGATACAGATTACTCAATGGCTGCCAAATACTATGACAGTACTTTGGTAAAACTGGATCCTAAAACTAGAGAATTCGCTTTTATAGAAAAAAACAGAAAAAATCTTGATGACGTAATTAAATACGAAGCTATTGCAAAACGCAATGATAGTATTATTAAGGTATTCAACCTGCCACCAAACGAAAAGAAAGATTATTTCGAAAACTATATTGCCGAGCTTAAAAAGAAAGATGAAGCAAAACGTCTTTTAGAAGAAAAAGAAAAAGAGCGATTGGCCAATATTGATAGAAATTCTCAAGCAGATTTTTCAGGAAACGGAGCTGTTAATCCGAATTCTTTAGGTAAACCAGTAGAACCAGAAGTAATTGGCATGCCTCCAGGCGGAAATGATAATGCAAGTACCTTTTATTTTTACAACCCAACAACGGTTGCTTATGGAAAACTGCAGTTTAAAAAAATGTGGGGAAGCAGAACATTGGGCGGAAATTGGAGATTGGCAGGAGTAAAATCTGCAAACGATGCGGCAATGAACGACACTATTAATACGAAAGAAGTTGCCAATGCGCTTAAAGACACTATTGTTCCTGAAAAATATACTGTGACATATTATGTAGAACAGCTTCCAACTTCGCAAGCTGCGATGGATAGTATTGGTAAAGAACGTAATTTTTCATACTATCAATTGGGACTTATATATAAGGAGAAGTTTAAAGAATATAATTTGGCTAGTGACAAACTAGAACAGTTACTTAAAAATAACCCTGAAGAAAAATACGTATTGCCATCGATGTATAATTTGTACAAAATTTATCAGATTACAAATCCGGCAAAAGCAGAAGCTATAAAAGCAGAGATTTCTACGAAATATCCAGATTCGAGATATGCCCATATTTTAAACAATAAAGAAGACGATCCAAATTCAAGTCCCGATAAAGAATATCAAAAATGGTATAAACTTTTTGAAGAAGAGAAATTCGACGAGGTCTTAGCCAATATTGACAACCTTATTAATCAATATTCGGGAGACGATATTGTGTCGAAATACGAATTGTTAAAAGCCAATACTTTAGGAAAAGTAAATGGTTTAGAAGCCTATAAAAAAGGACTTGAGAATGTTGCAGACAATTACCCAAATAGTGAAGAAGGTAAAAATGCCAGAGAAATTCTTGAGAAACAAGTACCTGTTTTAGAAAAACTTAGTTTTACAACAACTGATACTAAAAACTGGAAAATATTGTATCGTGTTGCTAACAACGATACCAAAACCGTTAAAAGAATTGAAGAAGCAATCCGAGTATTTTTATTAGTTGAAAATTACGAAAGATTGACAACATCTTTGGATAAATACAATAAAACAGAAAGTTTTGTAGTTATTCATGGTTTAAAATCTGAGGCTTACGCAAATGATATTGCTGGAGTTTTCAGAGAAGATAAAAAATATAAAATCCCAGATCAGGCTATAATAATATCAAATGATAATTACAAAATCGTTCAGATCAAAAAAAATTTAGACACATACCTGACCCCGAAAACCCCTTAAATCTTAACCGCCATGTTTGAAAAAGTAAAGAAAAACGGAACTGAACAATTAGGAAGAACAAATAGAATTGTTGAAGGAACATCAATCGTAGGAGATATAGTCTCAAAAGCCGATTTTAGATTAGACGGCGAATTGATAGGAAACTTTA
>Ga0099826_10000312_pt1 | contig 21907 bp, 9 predicted proteins | sample Mtrugardesep15_FD_76830 | JGI IMG/M metagenome (GOLD analysis project Ga0099826, IMG submission 76830) | Root nodule microbial communities of legume samples collected from California, USA - M. trunc garden sep15 | ecosystem: Host-associated > Plants > Roots > Nodule | place: USA: California... | reverse complement strand
GCTGCTGGTTCATTGGAATTGTCATCTGCCACAGGAGATTTTGGAGACAATCGCATTCCCAAATTACTTGTAATGCGGGCAAAAGCTGATTTCCCAGCGCTTCCACTTGATGAGTCATCTTGGGAGCCAGAAAATGGCTGAGAAATTTTTAAATTTTTGGCCCAAGAAGATATGCCTGTGGGAGATAGCTTAGATGGTGCTTCACGGGCAGAATCATCTTGTCCAGAGGCTACAGAAGCAGAAACTTGACCATCATCCTCTTTAGAAGGAGGTGTCATAGATGGCACTTTCACAGGAGGTGGTTTAGACACATCAGCCTCAGGCACTGGATCCATTCTATTAAAAAAAGCTTATGCAGAAGTTGCAAATCCTATCATTAAGTGTCCCTGGTCCCACAATGTGTTTCTTCTCGATGCTGCAGATATGGACATAAAGTTAGTTGGAATTTAGTTTTAAGTGAAAGGTGGAAAATATGTCTCTATACTACTCCTAACTCGTACTTACATTGTGTTTGTGATTACATTGTCTCTTATTATGTACCAATTAGTTACATCACTTCTTCACTCATTCAAAGCAGACGCTGTACAATCATGTGTGTTTTCATCTACCTATGGGTCTGTTTTTTCATCTATTTTTCTTCATAATACAAAATCTCCCCAAAATGGAGGATTTAAAAAACTGTATTTGGAGAGGATTTTGGAGGGCTTAGATAAGTTCTTCAAATCAAATCTATGTTGTTATACTACTCTACTCTCAAAATGTAAAATATAATAATCATTAGCATTCATTTATTATTCTCTACAAAAACACTCTCAAATAAAGTATAAGATTTCTCTCTATTTTTCCCTCCTCCCTCCAAATCCCTTCCCTTCCAAACCCCCAAACAGAGTTTTCAATCGCGGATAGCAGAAAATAGCCAACCAACAACCAACTCTTATCACACTAAGTGGGGTCGGCTACATAGATCAAATAACACCGTAATGTTCAATCATCGTAAATCATATTTGGATCCAACTCATTAATCTCTAGATCTTTTTTAATAGTTTCTCTTCTAGTTTTTCTAGGTCTTCCTCTACCTCTTGTAATCGGACTATCCTCCATCTGATCTACTCTCCTTACTACAGAATCTACAAATCTTCTTTCTACATGTCCAAACAACCTAAACTTAATTTTCACTATCTTTTCTACTATAGGTGCTATAATGCACCTATAGCTGAAAATAGCATATAGTTAAAACTCCACTACGCAACGCAATAGTGCACTAATAGTCATTATTTGACAACATTTTATACTAAATAGCGTATCACGGAACAATAGCAATTTGTCCAAATTCCGTGTATATCGTCCCTATAGCGTCTATTTAACAACACAGCAGAAAATAGAGCAAACCCTTGAAATTATAAACCAAAACAACCAGTACAACAAAATACTAGTTAATACACAATAATTATTACTCAAATCTTCAGCTTTCGAAAAGTGTAAACAAAATCGAACTAATAATCACGAATTTGTATATAGATTGAAACTGAGAAATTAGAATCGCGCGAAGCATGTAAATGAATATTGAAATCGAAATGAAGAATTAGAAAGAAAAAAGAGAAAAGAAGTAATTACAGATCTGAAGATGCAGAAGCAGTGAGTGAAGGAGCTGATTAGGGTTTCGATGAAGATGAAGATGGGTGAGAACGGTGTCGTTGAATTTTTGTAACGTGATTACTGTTTGTTTAACATCAATGAATCAATGAGAGATGAGTTTGATGATCGCACGGCTGTTGTTAGTCCTGGGGTTATTGTCTGTTCTATGGTGCACCGTGGACCATATTCCTATTTGTATTGATGTGTCCCGATTCGGATTTTCTGCTGTATTGATTTTACCATTGTTATATTAATTGAAAAAAAAATTAGTTGTAAATGATCATGTCTATGACCTAGATTATAACTATGTCGTGTAGGAAAATCCAAGTTTTAGACTTGTTCAATATACATAATAAGTAATATTAAGAATACTATGTTTTTAACGTTTTCCATATAACATTTATTATTTTATATAGAATAAAATCGATGTAAGTCTCGCACTTTATAAATAGATTTTGTATAAAGTAGTGACATTCACATGAGCATTATTCAAATCAAAAAGTGAATGTTAGAAAAAGTGTTAAAAAAGGGTATGGGAATACTTCATCTAGTCCATTAGATTGAGTGTAAGACATGTGACGAACAAATATCCAATGATCGATATTTTTAATTAAAAAATAAGCTTTTATTTAATTAAAAAAACGCTCCTATCTCTCATCATCTTTCCATTTCCATTGCACCCCATTGAAACCACCTCCATCTTCATTGCCAAATCTAAGCTTTAAGTGAGAAAAATTCCCTTCCATCTTCTTAATTTGAGAAACCAATAACCTAAAATCTATAACATCTAACACTCTTTCATTTAGTCCTTAGTTTATAATGTATATTTTTTAGGTCAAATTCATTCTAATGTCATTTGTCGTTTACATTAGTAAAAGAGTGTATTTAGTCGTTTAAGTCATATAATATATGCATCATTTCCTTATTTTATAATTTAAGGTAATGATGATCAATTTGAGTACCAAAACCATTTCTTAATGATCACACTGATACATAAAACTTGAAGAAAAAACATCATATGCAACGGCAATCTCATAATTTTTTGTGCACTTATGCAACATATACCAAAAGAGGAGTAGATGAACTGCGATACATGTTTTTTTACATCCATTTTCTTTATTTGTTTAAGATTTTTTGCTAGACTTGGAATTCAAATAGGATTGCACCAGATGAAGGATTGAAAATGAAGGTATCAAAATGTAGGGTGTGTGAATATAAAGCATCAACTTCAATAATTAGTGTCAAATTGTCTCAGTTAAAGCTAGCATATACCTAAATTGCTTATCTGGGAATCCTTTTTGCATTTAAACACTAAGGAAATTTTCATTATCCTTTTTGCATTTAAACACTAAGGAAATTTTCATTAATTAGAGACACTATAAAATGTACTTTGCCCTTCTAGTATGTTTAGACGGAGGATTTTAGAGGGGAGAAGAGTATTAAATTATCTTTTCTTTTTTAAACTACAAACTTTATTTCTTTTTAAGTGTTTTTTTAACGTTTTTTTTTTCGTTTCTATTTAACTCTTTTTTTTAATGGTATAATTTGTCAATTATACCCTTTGTCAATTACTCTTATTTTTTTTGATAAAACTAATTAATGTTATCTATTTAGAAAACTAAAGTTTGTTTTTTTTTTTTAAAACAAAGTTTATTTGTTTTTTTATTAAACAAAGTTTGTTTCTTATTATCTTCAAATTTAAACAAAATTTTGTTACAAACATTGGTTCCAAGCAGTGGCATAGCCAAAAACTTTGAATAGTGAGGGCAGTATATATATAAACTTGTAGCATAGCCATCATCTTAAATAATTTGGATCTTAAACAATATAGACATCGATGTACAATACTAATTTAGAGGCCGATACCAATTTAAAGTTGTCATTTTGGTCTCTAAATATGTGGTGTGTTATCACTAAAATATTTGAATTTTATCAAGAGCACATCTTCAAATGTTTCATTTGTTATTAATTATATAGACCAAATTGATTAGTGAAAAATATATATAAAGATTAACTTAACTAACTAAAGACACATTTAAAAATTAAAATGACTAATAAAAACTAAGGTTTGTTTTTGTAATTTTAATATAAATTATTAATAACCCATTTTGATTCAAAACCTTCAAGATTTTCCATAATATAACATTACATAATCATCATATATACATTAATTATTAGGAAAATGAAACCAACACAACAGAAGGTGTTGAGAGATGCAGCCAAGCGTTTTTGTTGAAAGGCTCCATAACATCTTTAGGAATGGTTGGTAAAACTTTTTACTAAATATACATAAATATCTGTATTAGTGTGTGTATATGTAATGCATGAAGCAACTTTCAAAAATTAGTGGGGCACAAGTCCACAAATAGCTTAACGTGGCCCTACCACCGGTTCCACGAAGTGTTAAAATTCTATAAATAAGATAAATAACAATTGTTAAAATTTTTAAGTGTAAAGTAAAAAAATAAATTAGAGAGAAGAAAAATAAAAGACTCGATGAATGTTCAAAAGGAAGAAAAAGTAAAAGACTCGTTAGAACTGCTGAGGAGAGATGAAGAGGGAGAAATAGTTGAAGACTCGTTTGACAAGATACAAGAACAAGAACAAGATGACAATGAAGAAGAAGTTTCATCAAGAGTGCTAATGGATTTTGATTGAAATGAAGATGCAGATTATGATTTTGATTTAAAAAGAGGGTATAATTGCAAGAAAACGTGCAAAAATACACATCGCTATTTTGATGGTAATTTTTTAAAAAAACACTTAAAAAAAAGCGGAGGGAGTAAAATGTTTTTTCAAAGCAGATTTTTTTTTTAAGAAATTTTTCAAAACAGATTTAGTGTGATTGAAATATTATATAAAATCATATATCATTTTTTTAAAAGTAAAAATCATATTCATTAATTTTATGAATGTTGTTATTTTACTAAAAAACATTATTCATTAATTTATTGTTAACTTTTTTCCTATCCTAATTATTATTGTTGCTCGATCCTATTGTAAAATTAAAGTGTATGCTCTTTGACAAAGATGTTACCAAATTTGATTAATACAATTTCTATTTGTTTTTTTTTAGTACACAAGGTTAAAGATCAGTAAACTTTTAAACTTGACTGTAGTCTCAGCACCAGTGTATTAAACTAATTAATAAGAATTTGTTAGCAAATGCATAAGTTCATGTAATGAATTTCCATAATAAGAAGTTTTATTTTAAAAAACTACTTTAAATTTTTTCACAAACTTCATACATTCGTCAACATCTTCCTTCGTACCGAAAGGCCAACGAATACTTGATGAAGTAGAAGTCTTTTTAATTTATTGCTAACCGATGTGGGCTCTAGTCAGAACATTTCACACATTCTTCTTCAACAGTCAACAAACATATTTCACAGTTCCTTCATCCACTCACACTCATTGAAATGCTTAATATTTTCTTCTACTTTCATATACTTCCGAACATTTAAGATTCTATATCTGAAAGCAAGAAGAAACGCATGTTTCAAAAATTGCTAATTGTTGCTTCCTAGTTACACTATTTTACACCATATTAAAATTCTTCTTCCTTCTCAAGTTTGCAGATTGAAGCTCTCCTCTTCCTTAAAATGATATCTTCCCCTTTATTTTTTCTAAAATATTCTATCAAATGCTTTTTCTTTGTCGTCAACACTACAATAGTACAGACGATCATTCCGTTGTAGGAAGTGTTAGTAAGTACCACTTGCTTTCTTATCACTCCCTACCAAATTTTATTGACAGAGATTTGTATTATATTTTTATTTTGGTCATGTGGCCTAACATTAGTGACAAACAGGACACTCAACATTTATGTATTTACTCAACGGTCTTCTCATCACCTCAGCATAAACTTCATTCGTTAGATTCCAATATTCTTAATTGAATCTGACATACATATGAATTTCTTATCTATGGTGTCATCTGGAATGCAGATAAAACGAGGGGAATGAGAAGCGTAGGTACTCTGATGTTGTTGAAATGTGCAGTCATTTTGATTTTTGTTACAACATAAGGATAATTGCATTCACTGAATTTACTTCAACCTCTTTTTCTGTAGGGCTAGTCACTAGATAATCTACTTGGCAATGAGTGTATGACAAGCATTCATTTTCTCGTTGCGAAATTATTAAGAAACACCAAACGATATGATTTACCAAATGAGGCCAAAGCTTGTCCCTCGGCTAGTGTTGCTTGGCTGAAGAACGTGAACAGAAGAACCGATGATGTTGCTGCATCTAGACAATTTCTTTTTTCCATTCATATAGCCATGAACTTACAGGAGTCTCCCTGTAGTTTGGAGCAACCGCCATTGCACCAGATTGCCACGCTACACCATGACGAGTTGGGTCAGGAAACCCTTCTTAATTTGCTACTTTGCAACTATCTTCACTGCAGTCTACAACCTATATGACCAAGCAGAGAAGTTGAGGTCAAAGGCACCACTATTTGAAGCACATTAAAACCAGCAGTTCAGACCTTATATCTTCAACCTCAGGAAAATCCGGACAATTCAAGCGGAGTATACAGATGCAAAAGAGTCTATCCTGCAGGCTGCTCGTAAATCTGTAGCTGCAGATCAGGGTTTTCGAATTCAATGTAACAAGTGGGCTATCATAGTGTGTTTGCTGTTGCCAGAAATACCTGAACGGGGACTGTCTTTATGCAATATGGAATAGAGAAAGCGCTGAGGCCTTACTTTGAACTTACAAATGATGTCCACATTTGAGAGTTTGAGCTGTTTAGGAATATTGCAGATAAGTTTGCAACCACCTTCGGTGCAGACGAAACTCATAATTTGATTGTTCTACTGCGGCATAATGTCATCAGGACTATTTTACTAACACCGACATTTCCAATTCTCTCATCTCAGTCTCACTAGTTGATGTGGATAAAAAAGTGAGGTTGTATCAAAGCCTATTCGTAATGGTGAAATTTATGCTACTTTGGATCATTCTAATGGGTGATGGTGTCCAAGGAAAATGGAGATATTTACGTCATAAATGAGCCTCAACAGGCTTTTAGTTCTTGGGTGGATGGTGATGGACTTAATATATCCACACCTTAGATGCCACCTATTTTTATATTGAGTTCCATAAAAACTACTCTTTCTGGTACTATGTATAGGGATAGTAGAGTACTTTCTGGTACTATGTATAGAGATAGTAGAGTACAATTGTTTCAACTTCTGTTGACTATCTGCTATACCTAGCACCAGAGCGAGTATTTTACTAAGTATTTACCTACATCTCTTATTGCTTATGTAATAGAATAGAAGTCCTTTTATTTTATAGCTTGAGCGGTCCACTTTGATTTATCCACTGGCCAATGTAGGCTCTTGTAAAAAACATACACACATCACTCAACTATCTTTCAAGTGCCCTATGCCTCCTCCTTAACCTCATTGAAATGCTTAATATTTTCCTTCATATTAAAAGGCAAAAGATTACTTATCATAATTTATTATTATTTTATTTATGACGTTAAGGGCTACCTGAATGAATTTATAGCTTGAATGGTCCACTTTCTTTTAAGCGCTGCCCGATGTGGGACACCTATTGAAATTCTTAATATTTTCTTCGACTTTCATATGCTTCGAAACATTTGAGATTCTTATATCTCTAAACAAGAAGAAAAACATACTTCAGAAATTGTTAATCGTTGCTTCCTAGTTCCTATTTTGCACCACATTGAAATTCCTCTTCCTTCTCAAATTTGCTGATTGAATCCCCCTTCCTTGTATGATATCCTCCCCTTTATTCTAAAATTTTGCAGAATGAAGCCTCCCTTTATTTTTTTAATCTTTATGCAACATATATGAATTGCTCATCTAGAAATCCCTTTTGCATTTATTATCTCTTTATACCTGTAGGATTCTATACCTGCAAGATTTTTGTTATATGAAAAAACGCTCCTGCTTTGTAGTTTGTATGGTGTCATCTGCATTATAAGGGAAGAGAAGGGATGAGAAGAGTAAGTACTCCAATGTTATTGAAATGTGCTGTCATTTGGATTGATAGATACAAGATACTATATGCTTCAATATTAAGGAAACGTGCATCCTCAAAATTTGCTATAACTGTGAACTTAGCATGAATATGAATAGTAAGAACACAAATTTGATATACTTTGATTACTTTTGTACAAAAACTTAAAACTACACAGTAATACTGAGTGAATACACATTCTAATCTCTGAAAAAATTGCAATATCCAATTTAGTCATAAAAGTAACATTTAGGCGCTCAAAAAAGAAATAAAAAAACTAAGACAACTTAGACCTACCTGAACCATCTTTAGAAAATTGACAATTAGGTCCTAACTCCTAACAATAATTTAAAAGGAACACTTTTCTTCTCGACAATAATTAAAAAGAGTCAATTACTAGGTGCACTCTTGAAAAGGAAGAGTGGGTAAACCAAGGAAGGAATTACTAAGTGCACTTTTGAAAAGGAAATTTTGATGAGTGACATTGTTTCCTGCATAATAGATGCATATCAAAGTCAACCTAAGCTATGGTGAAAGATAAATCTTCAAGATAATGTGACATGATCAGCCTATCTCCCATCCAAGAAGACTTCTAGCAACCGTGATAAATTGACCCGCAAAATGAAGGGACAAACTGATACGACCTCGTTAGATGAAGGATTTGTTAGCAATCAGAGTTTGCATTTGATTACATTTATTTTCCTTTCCTGATTTTATGGTTAACTTTATTTCACTTTCTTCCCTAATTTCTCTCTAGGAGTTTACACTCACTAGAAGTGCCATTTCTCATCTATTCTCTCTCTAGGAGTTTACATTCACTCAAAGAGTGCCATTTCTTCATCTCTTTTCTCTCTAGGAGTTAACACTCACTCGAAGAGTGCCCGTTTCTTCACTCTGAGATAATTAGAGTGTATCACAAACATAATTTCTTTGTAAATTATGGCATTATGCATTATAGCATTAGTGTTGGTCTTCTAATTCCTTTGGAAAGTATTGTATTGTACGTTAAGCCAATTAGATGTTCTATTTGATTTGGTATTCTGTTGAGCATGTAGTTGTTGTAACTTTACTATTTCTATCATCAAATCCCTCTTGCTTGGGCTACTCACTTGTGAGCTTAGCATGAATAATAAAAACACAAAATTGATACTTGGATGCTACTTGATGGTTTTTGAACAAAAATATAACAACTGTAAAACACTTGCCAATGAGCATCAAATGTTTACAAAGCATCAAATGATCTTTACAAAATATAAATAGAGTAAATACAACTGTCAATTCAATTAAATGTTGTTCACGAAAAGTAAAATTGTTGTCACGTGAGTCCTGAAAACAGTTAAGAAGTATGGAGAACTAAGATTAGCATTGAGTTGTTCCATCCTATTGTAAACGAATGTGTATGTTCTTTGACAAATGCTGAGGCCTTATTTTGAACTTACAAATGCTGTCCACATTTGAGAGCTGGAGCTGTTAAGGAATATTGCAGATAAGTTTGCAACGACCTTCAGTGCAGACGGAAATCATAACTGACTGCGGCATAATGTCATCAGGACTATTTTACCAACACCGAAATTACCAGTTCTCGCATCTTAGTCTGACTAGCTGATGTGGAAAAAAAGTGAGGTTGTATCAAAGCCTATTCGTAATTGGGCAATTTATGCTACATTGGATCATTTTATCGGGTGGATCTTGTCCTTGGAAACTGGATATATTTACGCCATAAATGAGCCTCAACAGGCTTTTAGTTCTTGGATTGCCTTCTGTCCAAGAATATTGCAGAGGAGGATGACGATGGTGTTGATAAAATTGTCTTGTTTCACCCTACCAGTTGCAATCAGGATCTATATATTTCCAGCATTTACTGATATTTCCATTTTGAAGAAGTTCTATTTGCATTACCCTTTCAAAAGATGAAATTTGCATATGCTACTTGGAAGACCTCCTATAGTCGTTTGCCATACGAAAATCTTCAGTTTGTTTTCATTCATGATGACTGCTAAGGTTTGTTTCTGCTGGGATATGAATTTGCTTTATTATTAGACCTATTCCAACTAGAGCTTGAAACTTATTAAATCTGCAGCAAAGAACTTATGTGTTTCACCGCACATTATAAAACCGCAAATTGAAGTTAACGAAACACAATGAGAATCAACGATTTAAAAATATATATACAATCCATTAAATTTATCAATATCCAGATTGCATACTGGTTGAAGAAAATGATTTGCATTCTTGTTCGCTCCCAGGACCACGGTTGATGCATCAAAGGACTTATTCAAGCATCAAAGTGGTGTTTGGGATTGAGCGCTGACGAGGATGAATTGGGAGCGGTGAGGAATGGAGGAAGAACCATAGTGAAATGAGAGACATGGTGCGGCTATATTGCCGCCACCTATGGCTGGCCCAACAGGGTGGTAGCATGGGATTGTGTGAGTAAAAATACACGTGGTCCCTTTTTCTTTTCTAACTCATCTACACCTTTGGATGAATCTTATGGTGTATAAAAGTGGACCACCGGCGGTGAGGGACTTACTTAATACATCCTCACCTTAGATGCCACCTATTTTTAGAGTTCCATAAAAACTACTCTTTCTGGTACTATGTATAGAGATAGTAGAGTACAATTGTTTCAACTTTTGTTGACTACACTATCTATTATACAGCACCGGAGCGAGTATTTTACTAAGTATTTACCCACAGCTCTTTTTGCTTATATAATAGAATAGAAGTCCTTTTATTTTATAGCTTGAGCGGTCCGATTTGATTTATCCACTGGCCGATGTGGGCTCTTGTAAAAAACATACACACATCACTCAACTATCTTTCAAGTGCCCTATGCCTCCCTTAACCTCATTGAAATGCTTAATATTACGAAACATTTTAGATTCTATATCTCAAAGCAAGAACAAACACATGCTTCAGAAATTGTCAACTGTTGCTTTCTAGTTCTTATCCTTAGTAAGTAGCACTTGCTTATCTAGGAATCCCTTTTGCATTTATTTTCTGTTTCTTTCTACAACAATGATAAACTTGTAGGATTCTATCTCAAGATTTTTGTTGCATGAAACAAAGCTCCTGCTTCTTCGGGACGACTTGCTCCTAACCACAGGCAATTTCAAATTCGGATATAATTTCGAAGTGGCATAAACTTATATATTGAACCGAATAATGACCTCACATTTAATTGATCATTGTGATTCGAAGTGTTATATTGTGAATATAAAAACACCTATAATTCACACAAAAAAGAAAAACATTAAGCATTGTACAAGGAGCATTAATTAAAAATTTGAACACAAAAAAACCAATCCACAATAGCACTTCTCTCATGATCCTGAAAAAGAAAGTTTCAGTTTCAAACAATGTAATCTAACAAGCTCAATGTGTGTTTTATTTGTATTTTTTTTATCTGATGTTTGATTTGATTGTTAAAATTGATGCTAATTAGCATTTTATACATGCTTGTATTTGTTCCTAATGATGCTACTATCATAGAGATGAATGAGCCTGTGTCCAGTGTGCTTGCAAGTTGCATTAAGATACATGGACTATAACACAGAGGCAACACCTTTGTACAATACAGTTACCAGTAGTCTGTCAAATGAGCTACAAGATTGCTGAGATGTTTAATACAGTATTAAGGTGTTTCATCTGTTTTGCAATCTATGAATTTGGAAGAGGTATATTGGTTCTTTCTGACAGTTTTACTATTTTCTACCTTGTTTAGAACGATGTTCAACAATGGATTTGGATTCTTCGCACTACTGCCTTTTATTTTCATAGCTAGCTTCTATGATTCTGAACATGTTTAATCGAAGTAGAAAGCTTGACATAAACATGAACTAAGTCTGATCTATCAGCGATATTCCTTTTCCTTTTATTTTCTTTAAGCATTTCTAATCAAGAAATTATTCTTTAAAAAAAATTAAAGACTTCAATTCTCAATGCAATAAATGCACAAATTTTCATAAAATCTTACAACTTTTAATGTTTAAAGAGTATCCCGAGACACTTGTTAACATTTTTCTTTCTTTTTATTAAAAATCACACATATCATAAAGTCATACTAACATCTCAAAACCAAACCCCAGATTATTAAAAATGCAAATATACATAATCAACTCAATTTATTTTATCATGTTAAAAAGAAACTTTTGTTTTTTAGTAGGAACTTGTTAACAAGTACACAATAAGACAAATAGAAAAATAAAAGAAATTATTTCTTCACTTGTCCATTGAAATTATTAGCATATTCTCCTTTTTACTAAGGCAAACAAATGATGAAATATTTATTTCTCACGCTGCTTCGTGAGAACTTGTCAATAAGTTCTTTTGTTTTATACCTTGAAGGGTCTATTTGAATTAAGCACTAGTTGATGTGGGCTCTAGTTATTAGAAACAAACACACATTTTAAGAGCCTATTTCACAATGCTCCCTCGTCCACTCACATTCATTGAAATGCTTAATTGTCCGACTATCAAAAATAACAAAAATACACTTAATTTTCTAACATAATTTCTTTTAATCTAAAAATGAAACATACCCTAAAGCCAAACCCACGTTATAAATTCAAGATTTTATTATGTTAAATAGTAACTTTTGTTTTTTTTAAGAATTTGTTAACAAGTGCCTTAAAGATTAAAGGGAGAAATTAAAAAAACTTATACAAAAGTTATTTCTTTTTATTTCTTCACTTGTTCTTAAAGCAATCATTAACATTCTCCTTTTCACTAAATGACAAACGAATGTTTCGTGAGAAGTGGACAATAAAAAGTCTTTTTATTTTATAGCTTAAAGGGTCTAATTCGACTTAAGCACCAACCGATGTGGGCTCTAGTTAGAAACATACACACACATTTCACTCAACTATCCTTCAAGAACCTCGACAATCAAGAGCCTATTTCACAATGCTCTCTCATCCACTCATACTCATTGAAATGCTTAATATTTCCTTCCACTTTCATATGCTTTGAAACATTTAAAATTCTATATCTCAATGCAAGAAGAATCTGAAGCTTCAAATTCAAAATTTGCTAATTGTTGCTTTCTAGTTCTTACTTTACATCATATTTAAAATTCTTCTTCTTTCTCATGTTTGCAGAACAAAGCCTCCCTCTTTCTTAGCATGCATGATATCTTCTCCTTTATTCTTCTAAATTATTCTATCAAATCACTTTTTTTCCATTGTCAACAGTTGTACAAACAATCATTTCTTTGCAAGAAATAGTAGTAAGTACCACTTGGTTTCTTATCATATGATCCTTTCATGTTCATTTAAATTCCTTACCAAATTGTATTGATAGGGATTTGTATCATATCATGTCTTTTGATCATGTGGCCTACATTGGTGGTGAATATGATACTTGATGTTATTTAATTACTCGTTAAATTTCTGACACCCATTTTGTTTATTTGTTCGAGATTTTTTTGCTAGAATTGGAATTTAGGTGGGATTACACCAATGAAGGATTTAATATTGAGAATTCAGGTCTTAACTCTCAATGTGTATAGGGTGTGCCAATATCATCTTAATTAATTAGTGTCAAATAAAGGACGGTATGCCTCGTACAAGAAAAATCACGATATATCTTGTTAGTGCCAATTGAACACTTAATATTTGTCAATCTATTTTCTGTTAAGTCGCGTATTATCATCATTTCTAAGTCAGTTGAAAAATGACAATTCAATACTTATGTTTTTCAATCAATTTTCTACTAAATTGTTTTTTAACATGCAAACAGCAAAAGATGAGATAGGTAACCAACCGAAAGGGAAGAGTGGGTAAACCAAAGAAGGAATTACTAGGTACACTTTTGAAAAGAAATTTTTGACGAGTGACATTGTTTCCTACATAATAGATGCATATCAAAGTCAAACTAGGCATGGTGAAAGATAAATCTTCAAGATAATGAGACATGCTCAGTCTATCTCCCATCCAAGAAGATTTCTAGCAACCATGATAAATTGACCCACAAAATGACGGGACAAACATAATTTCTTTGTAAATTATGGCATTATGCATTATAGCATTAGTGTTGCTCTTCTGACTCCTTTGGAAAATATTGTATTGTACGTTAAGCCAATTAGAAGTTTATATTTGGTTTGGTATTATGTTGAGCATGTAATTGATGTAACTTTACTGTTTTCATCATCAATCCCCTCTTGCTTGAGGTTAGCATGAATATAATAAGAACACAAAATTGATACTTGGATGCTACTTGATGGTTTTTGAACAAAAATATAAGAACTGTAAAACACTTGCCAATTAGTGTATGACAAACATTCTTTTTCTCATTATGAAATGATTAAAAAGCATAAAATAATCTTTACTAAATATGAATAAAGGCAACTGTCAATCCATTTGAACGTTGTTCACGAAAGGTAAATGTTGTTCATGAAAGGTAAAGTTGTTGTCACGAAAGTCTTGAAAATAGTTAAGATGTATAAGAAACTAAGATTAACACTCTATTGTTTGATCATATTGTAAATGAAGGTGTATGTTTTTGGACAAAAATGTTACTCATTCAACAACCAAAATGGATTAAATTAAGAATTTAAAATTACAAAATAATTTTTTGAAAAAGTCAAATACACTCTTTAAGAATTAGTGGATACCCAAATTATTGTATTTAATCTTATTCTTTAACATGCTTAGGGTGACTAAGGGCACTCGCATTTTCCAAAAAAATTAAAAAATGTCTTAGGATCAATTAACATTTTCCTTAATTTTGTAATTTATATTACAAGTAAATTAGGACAATGAAAATGAATAGTTTTATATGATTCACTAACACTCGTTAAAATTCTTAATATACATATAGCTTGAGCGGTATACTTTCATTGAAGAGCTAGCCGATGTGGGCTCTAGTCAGAACAAACACACACATTAAACTCAACGATTCTTCTTCAATAATCAAGAGCCTATTTCAAAATGCACCATGATCCCTGAAATATTAGAATGATATCTTCCCCTTTGTTCTTCTAAAATATTCTATCAAATCCTTTTTCTTTGTCCTCAACACTACAATAGTACATACGATCATTTCATTGTAGGAAGTATTAGTACCTTCATTTCATATCATTTATTTGACATAGATTTGTATGATATCATTTATTTTGGTCATGTGGCCTACATTAGTGGCCAAAAAGAAAGATACTCAACAAGCAACTCCAAATCAATACTTTGATAGAAAACTATCCAAGTTATACATATCTTTATAGGTAGTGATGATCAGTTAGTTATCTTTGGACACCAAAAATGTTGATGTAAGAAATAAAACACCAAATTTCCATTTTCATGCTCTTATTTATTTGATTCACTTATGCAGCATATACAAAAAACAAAGTTGCAGATGAACTATAGTTACATGTTTATTAATTTGACAGTGCTTAGTTCTTTGTTGGATTTAATTGCTCTTTATGTTTTTGACAACTACGACTTTCTTTATCTGTTTTAAGGTTTTTTTTCTAGACTTGGAATTTAGATAGGATTGCACCTGGTGAAGGATTGAATATGGAGGTCTCAATCTGTTGGGTGTGACATCATAGGCTGCTTAGGGAACAATGGGACGTAACCGAACCCCAATTAGCACTTGAACATGCATGTATTTACTCAACAGTGTCTTCTTATCACTTCAATATAAACTTCATTGATTAGATTCCAATATTCTAAATTGAAGCTGACATACATATGAATTTCTTATCGATGGTTTCATCTGGATTGTAGACAAAAAAAAAAAGGAATGAGAAGGATAGGTACTCTGATGTCGTTGAAATGCGCAGTCATTTGGATTTCTGTTACAACATAATATATGCTTAAATACGAAGGATAATTGCATTCACTGAGTTTAATTCAACCCCTTTTTCTATAGGGCTAGTCACCTGCGAACTTAGCATGAATAATAAGAACACAAAGTTGGTACTTCGAAAATACTTTGATAATTATTGAACAAAAATGTAAGAACTATAAACTACTTGGCAAAGTGTGTATGACAAGCATTCATTTTTCTTGTTGCAAAATTACTAAGAAACGTCAATAGATATGATTTATCAAATGGGGCCCAAGCTTGTCCCTCGGCAAGTGTTGCTTGGCTGAAAAACGTCAACAGAAGAACTGTTGATGTTACTGCATCTAGACAATTTTTTTCTATTCATATAGCCATGAACTTACCGGCGATCTCACTGAAGTTCAGAGCAACCTCTTTGCAATGCACCGGATTGCCACAGTGCCTGCTCCATGATGAGTTCTGTCAGGAAACCCTTCTTAATTTGTTACTTTGCAACTACCTTCACTACAACCTATATGACCAAGCAGAGAAGTTTGGCTCCACTATTTGAAGCGTATTCAAACCAGTTCAGTCCTTATTTCTTCTACCTCTGAAAAATTCGGACAATTCAAGTGGAGTATACCGATGCAAAAGAGTTTATTCTGCAGGCTGCTTGTAAAGCTCTAGTGCAGCTCAGGGTTTTCGAATTCAATGTAACAAGTGGACTATCATGGTGTGTTTGCGGTTGGCAGAAATACCGAAACGGGGACTGTCTTTATGCAATACGGAATAAAGAAAGCACTGAGGTCTTACTTTGAACTTACAAATGCCGTCCGGGTTAGAGACTTGGAGCTGTAGGGAATATTGCAGATAAGTTGTCAACCACCTTCAGTGCAGATAAATTTTTGGTAGTAATTAAGTTTCATAGTTAGAGAATAGATACTTGAGGATTAACCATATATGTAGCCTCCCTAGTTACCTTATGGGACACTACATTAGCTTACCTCCTAGAAAACTCTACCGACGAGTTTAGACATAGTTCTTGCGCTAAAGCAATACAATCTATTACAATGAAACCAAACTAAGGTTTATTAAAAGAATCGACCACTAATTTTGCATCTAATTCAAAAATAACATTATTCAAACCCAACTTTGACGTCCATTTGATAGCTTGTAATAAACCATACAATTCACCTTCTTTGACGAATAACACGGGAGCATGCCTTGTAGTTTTAGCTTTAATAAAATTCTCATGATGGTCGCTAAGACAGATACTGATACCCACTTTGTTGTTCATAAAAGCTACATTGACGTTACATTTTAATTTTTCAAGAGGAGGGCTTGCCCATTTTGCCAAATCTGGTTGTGGTTGTGGGGCTACAACATTTCACATATTTTGGACATTGCGATTGTTGAAGAAATGCGGATGCTCTATGATAGATGAGCGTGACAGCCTCGTCTACATCCTCCCAAAGCTTCAAATTTCGCCTTTTTCATAAGCTCAACATGGTTGTGCACCACATGCTTTGCTTTACCCAAGACATTTGATTTGCAACAGTGAACAATAATCCCATAATCCCATTAAATCCCATAATCCCAAAACTTTCCTAGTATCAATATTAACCGGATATGTAACAAACAAGTGCCAAGCATTTTCACCATAAATATTACAACAGATGCAATGGGGTGGGCAAAGTACCTTTTGGTTGCAAGTTTAAGTATTGTTGGGAGACAATCTTAGAGCATTCTCCAAATAAATTTTTTAACAACAGGAAGTAATTCCCAAGTCCCAAATCATCGATCAATCACCGTTGCGTTGCAAACCAGAATCCAACAACGGGGTATTTAGTACCCCTTCTGCATTGTCGTTGTCCACAAGGCTATGGATGAGCTCCTCATCCCACGTCTTTTCATTAGCACGTAACAGATCAGAGACTTTCAATATACAGTTTTTCAGATTAGTACATAGTGATATGTTTCCAGCATTAGGCTTTCAGCTCAAATTATCAAACCAAGGATTTAAGAGGGTCAAAATTACAATTAAGCTTATCTGTTATATACTCAAAATTTTGTCTTACTAAATAGAAACTTGCTAACAAACTTTAATGAACATAGCAAAGAACTCCATAGAAAGAAGTTTTATATAAAAATTACTTCTTATAGTTTCTTCACCATGTACTTAAAACATCCATTAACATTCTCCCTTATAATAAAAGGCCAATGAATAATTTGCTATGTATTTCTCACAAGGCTACGAGAATGAGTGTTTGAAGAATCAGAAGGCCTTCTAATTTATAGCTTAAGGGGTGTACTTTGAACTAAACGCTAGCCGATATGGGCTCTGATAAGAAACATACACACCCCATTGAGATGCTGAATATTTTCTTCCACTTTCATAAGCTTCGAATCAGCTTATATTCCATATCTCAATGCAAGAAGAAACACAGGTTTAACAAATTGCTAATTAGTACTTCCTAGTTCTTATTTTACATCTTATTAAAATTGGTCTTCTTTCTCATGTTTGGAGGATGAAGCCTCCCTCTTCCTTAGCATAATATATTTCTATGAAGTATTAGTAGGTACCACTTGATTTCATATCATTCCTTACCGTTTTCATTTAAATTCCTTACCAAATTTTATTTCCAATGATTTGTATTATATCATTTCTTCTGGTCATGTGGCCTACATTTGTGATACTCAACAAAGCGACTTTGAATTAATAGTTTTATAGCTGATTATCCAAGTTATTGCAAGTGATTACTAGTTAATTATCTTTGAGCATGAAAACCATCCTAAATGATCACGTTAATACAGAAAAGTTTAGGTAAAAAATAAAACAGCATGTTGCCAATTTTATACTCCTATTATTTGTTAATTTGATTGGGATCAATTCTATGCTGGATATAAAAAGTTTATGACAACCACTTTCTTTATTAAAGGTTTTTAAGCTAGACTTGGAATGTAGGTGGATTGAACCAGATGAAGGATTGAATATGGAGGTCTCAACTCTCATGTGTGGGGGTGTGTCAATACCAACTTAATTTATTGGATTCTAATAGTCTTGGTTAAAGCTATCATATAACCAAATTGCTTATAACAGGAATCCTTTTTGCATTTAGTTTAGCTTTACTTCTACAATTATGATAAACTTGCAAGATTTTTGTTGCATGAAATAAAGCTTCTGCTTAGTATGATGTCGAGTGGATTATAGGGGACGAGAGGCCGAAATGTACTGTCACAAGATAATTAATATGTGCTTGTATGTAATATACAGTATCATAATGTGTATTGTATACATCTTAAAGGCATTCAGGCGTACAATCGTCATTTCTGTGTCAATTGAATACTTATAATATTTTTACAAAGTTGTTTTTTAACATGTAAAGAGCAAAAGATGAGATACTTTGTTAACAAATACAACACAAGTGGTATGCAAATTAAATTTCATCAGAATATATAAAAACAAAGGCACCCAACACATATTCTTAAATTGTAAATTGATATTGAAAAACCAGAGAATCAAGAACTTAAAAATGAATGAAAAATAAGAATGATGTATTTACATAATAGATTGTTTTTGACTTGTTGTGCTTAAACCAGCAATGAGTATTCCACTCTCTTCTCTCACATTTGGTTGCCTTTAATTGCGCGTCTTATTGCGGCTTTTCGTGCAGTCCAACTCCCAGTACTTGTTGCAGGTGTCCTTTTCAAAGCTTCAATTCCAAATGGATTTTCATTACTCTGTTGCACACACAAAGGAAATGAAATCAACTTCAAACTAAAGAAACATTAAGTCACAGAACAATAAAATGGTAATTATTTGTGGTTTATAGCAACCAGAAGCAATAACCTGTGTTGCAACACAAAATTGGATCATCTACACTTGCAAATCGTAGGTGATCATGTCCGTTGCAAAACATGTTTGATGGTTCTTATTAGTAATAGAAATAGACTTAAGGAAGAAACGAGATAATTACCAATCGGCAAGTTCCGGCATCAACATCGCAGACCGGGTAGTCGTGAGGGCAACAGCTGGAACCGTCATCGCAACAAGTTGCAGACTCAATAGGGCAGCATCCCCAAGCAAAGCAGAAGTTTCCATAGTAAAAAAGGCAACAACATGTGGTTCCGGCTGAGCAAGAGTAGTATTCATCACATACAGTTGAAGGCTGAACAGGTGTTGGAGGTGAAGGACCAGGATTTGGTGGGTTCTGACCCTTCTTGATAGGATATGATGCCTGCATTGCAATTCCACACTTGCCAGTTTCTTTTGTTAACAAATTTCTCTCCATCTTAATGTAGCCATTTTCACCCCATGATGAACCCCATGAGTTCCTCACTAACCAGTAATCGGTTCCGTCCTCTGTTCCATATCCAACCACCGCAACACCGTGGTCGAGGTCTGTTCCACAAATGCCAGTAAAAACACCCTGGATCGACCAAAATCAAAATTTGAGACAGCTTTCATTTGAGTAAGTCGACACCATCAACACATTTGAACAATTAATCACTTAATATTACACAATCATCTTTCGATGATGATATGATTTGTCTTTGTATTAGATGAGTTAAAAAAGGTTAATACTACACAATTGTCATCATAAAAAAGTAATTAAGAAAGAGATAGACATAATACCGATTGGTAAAGTTGAAATGCCCTGCCACCAGCTTCAATGGCAACGCTAACAGGTTGATGTGCGACAGCCTTCTTCAAAGATTTCTCATCATTCTGAGGAACCTCTTCATATCCATCAATAGTGACTACCCGAGCATTTTTCTAAAAAACCAGAAATCACAGAGTTAGCTAAACCAATACATTCTTAAGGTAACACATATATATTGAAAATGAAACAAGATTATTTTATATACCCTGTATGAATCACATGTATTATCACGAGCATGATAAGGGTAATCCTCTTCTGTATCAATGCCTCCATTTTTCATTATAAACTCAAAAGCATAGTCCATGAGACCTCCATTGCACCCCATGTTATAACCTCTATCACAATCCACCAACTCTTGTTCTGATAGAGATATGAGATCACCGGTTACAATTTGATTGATCCCTTCCACAGCTGCAACCGCTGAGAATGCCCAACAACTCCCTTCATAAATCACAAAGTCAATTCAATACTCACATGTGTCACAACTTTCACAAATAAAATCAAATAACAAATATATGTTTGGTTCTATGTGACAAAGATTTGAATGAATTGATTTTCCATAATTGTTTTGTTAAAAAGTATGTTATATAAAGTTATTAATTAATGTCAGCATGTATTCATTTAAAGGTGAATTGAAATATAAATTGAGAACAAAATAAAATAAAATAAAAAATCAATTGAGCAGGCAAAAGTTTAGTTTAGGATTCTTGTTAAGTTAGAATCAATTGCAAGTCAAAATCAATTCAACACATTGGCCTTGTTAAGCTATAATCAATTTTATCTCCTCCAAAATTTGAAACAAATATTCACTAAATTCTATTCAACAAATAATATAGAAAGAAAAAAAAAACAAATAAATTAAAACTCACCACATTGGCCTTGATCTTTGACGGGATTAACAGCACCTTTCACCCTCCAATCAACCGACTCCGGCAATTCTTCGTTATCATGAACAGCATAACGATCACTTTTGGAAGCAGACAACAACCCTTTGGATTTCCGAGGTCGTGTACCCAAAAACTTGGAACGATATTCTTCATTGGTAAGATCAGCAAACTTTGTGAGACCCAACTTGAAGGATAGGTTTTCAACGATGTTATGGTTTTCGATATACCTAAGGTTGTCCTTAAAGATTTCAAATCGACGTTCCTTCTCACCTAATGCATTGTAAACCTTACCATGCTTCACCAACCACGTTTCATACAACTTCATAAGATGGTTTTCGTTCTTTGTAGCGTCGAGTTTTGCATCGTAGTCGATGATGGACATGTCCAGGGCAAAAGCAAGAGACAAAAACGAGAGAGAAAGCACGAGGAAAAGAGAGAGATTTTGTTTTTGAAAGAGAGCCATGATGACGATGATTATAGGATTGAAGAAAAAAATGTGAATGAGGTTGTTCTTATATAAGAGGAAAAAAAAAAAACGGAAAGAGCGTTGAAATAGGAAGAGAGAGATACCTCGTATCTTTAATTTGTCAACAACATGCACTAGAAATAGGGGAAGATGCGTTTTTGGCTCGATTTAGGATTTGATTGTTGGGAGCTTCCTGAGACTCACAAAATGAGATGTACCGGTACTCATCTTTCATAATTTTATAAATAAATGATTCTTTTTTGTGTAATAAATAGCTATTTGTCAATATTTATATTTTATAGAACATCATTTTATAAGAAAAAACATCATTTCATTGTTTATAAATGTTCTCAATTATGAGTGATGAAAATTCAAAAAAAAATTAATTTTATTTCGTTGACACTTTTGATGAATAAGATTTAGTTATTATAATTATAAGTGATAAAAAAAATATTTATCTTCAAAAAAACAACTAATTTAGTTATTAAT
>Ga0099826_10000311_pt1 | contig 21961 bp, 10 predicted proteins | sample Mtrugardesep15_FD_76830 | JGI IMG/M metagenome (GOLD analysis project Ga0099826, IMG submission 76830) | Root nodule microbial communities of legume samples collected from California, USA - M. trunc garden sep15 | ecosystem: Host-associated > Plants > Roots > Nodule | place: USA: California... | reverse complement strand
TTTTTTTTTTTTATTTTATATACAAAAATTAAAAATATTGGAAAATGTAACATAACATTATATCATAATTAAAAAAAGATAAAACTAGATCATGAAGAATAGAATTAAGGGCTTGTTATTCATCAATATAACATGACTTATACACCAGTGTCGATCAATATCCATTGTATCCTCTTATTCATCTAGATTATATTTTTGAATAAAATAAAATTCTGGAAATTAATTTTCAAAATCAAAATAATTAGTTAATATTAAATTTTCAAATTTTTTATAATTTAAATTTAATTCAGATTTATTTATAATTTTTTTCGAAAATTTTGATATATTTTAATTTTTTAAAAAATTTCCAGATTTATATTCAAATTTTTATTAAATTTTCCAGATTTTTTTTAATTTTTATTGATCTTTCCATAATTTTTATTAATTTTTCCTGAATTATTTTAATTTTTTCGGTACTTTTGTCATTATTTTTCAATTTTAGATATTTTTTTCCTTTTTTTAAAAATTTGTAAGATTTTTTTAAAAAAAATGACAAATGCCACATGTACCCCATGAAAAAAATAAAAAAATAAAATTAATTATACAGTCAGCGCGCCACATCATCAAGAAAAGGTGACTCAACGTGCCACATCAACGAAAATGTACAGTCACCTGACCTAAGGGATATTCTAAAACAATTTTTTTTTTACAAAGACGAAATCTGACAAAAAAATTTCACAAAAGAGAAAACCATAGGTGATCTATATTAAAGGGGACAAAGGTCTATTAAACTTAATTTTAATTTGGTTCTTGAGCACAAGTATTTCTTATAGCCACATTGGAACCTATGTACCAACCTAGTAATTTAGGTAGAAATAGATTTTACCGACTATTTTACCTGATGACACTGTGGTACTTTCTTTTTAGAAAAGAAAAAAAAAAGGTAGGATTTTTTAATTGATTGAGATGTATATTTGACAAGTACTTAAAGCTGGAGAAGACACTTAATTTCACCAATTTAACTTAAAACCTTTTTTGCTATATTTCTTTTTAAGGCAGAGCTGATTTTTTACCGACTATTTGACCTGATACTATTTACACCGTGGAACTTTCTTTGTAGAAAAAAAAAAGAAGGTAGAATTTTCAATTGATAGTACTTATTTGATTTGAAAAGTAAAAAGCACTAAAATGAAAGCAAAGAAAAGATATTTGGAAGCGTGACTGCAGAACAAAAAAAACCAAACTATTCCTATTCCCACCCTTTTTAGCATACAATCCGCCACACTCAATCACCGCCCAATCCCATTAACAAACTAAACTATATTACGTCTGCCTGCAGTCAAGTGCCAGCAACACCACCAACCAACCAAACCAACAGCCGCCGTTACCTTACCTCCATCGGCCGTTGCACGCCGCTTTTGATAACGACACCCCCCCTTCTCTTTCGCGGTTTCGTACCGAATTCGATACTCTCTAACGCGCCATTTCTATTCTATTGAATTGGATTGGATCTCAGAAAGCGATATATACATTTTAATTTTTTTCTCCTTCTCTCTTCTTCTTCTCTCTTCAGGTATATATATGTATAAAACGACGCCGTTTTGATTCGTTTTCATGAACGCAATGCTGTTTTTTCCGATCATGAATTGATTGATCTACGATTTTCGGTTAATGCATCTTTTTTTTTTTTTTTTTGATCAAGCTTGTTTATGGTTATTCGATTTCAATTTTCATTGAATTTGGATCGTTTCAATCTGGATGCATCTTTTTTGTTAATAATTTGTTTTGATCAAGCTTAATTGTGGTTTTTCGATTTCAACTTTCTTTGAGGGCGGATCGTTTTAATATTGATGCTTCCGTTTTTGTTAATATATTGGTTATGTGGATTTGTTTTGGGTTTAATTCAGCTTAATTGTGGTTTTTATGATTTCAATTTTCAGTGCTTGGATTCTTTCAATCTCGTTGGATTTTTGTGTTTCTCTATTGATTTTCAATATTTTTGGAAAGTGTTATAGATTGAAACGAGTTTTGAATTTTGATTTGGTTTTTTGTTCTTTGATCGTGGAATCATGTTAATTTTTATGATTGATCCAGCTGAATATGTTAAATTTTGTTAATTTGGGGATTTGATCCAGCTGAATGGTGGTGTTTAACTTTGTTACGTGTTGAATTCTTCAAATTTAAATCAACAATATCTAAATCCGCCCCCAAAAAACGCGGAGATGTACCGGAATTGTGTTTTCTGATCTTTAAATATTAACTATGGAATCTTCTAAATCCGCCCCCAAAAAACGCGGAGGTTTTGGAATCGTGCTTTCTGACATTTAAGTATTAACTATGTAATGTTAATAGTTTCTCTAGAGTCTGCATTTGTCCATAAGGGATTTAATTTAATATAATCCAGCTGAATATGCGGTTGTGTTATGCTTCAATTACTCGTAAATGAAATGTTAGGTTTTTATTCATATATTCCATTATTAAATGTAGTTCTTGCTTTCTTTTGATGCAGAGGTAATTGAGGCGCGAATTGTTTGCGTCTTGAATAGAATGCAAGGTACAAAGTCTAAGTCTTATTGTGTGTGAGTTTCAATGGTGTTTGTTATTTCGTCTATGGACAAAACAAAAATTAAGTCTTATTTGATTTTGAGATGTTGATTTGATTGTACAAATATTCGTTATGGCGACTTACGATTATCGTTTTAGGAGAGGGATTATTAGTTCAAGAAGATGAGAGGAGTAGAAGTTTGGAGCCTGAAACTTCTGAGGATGAGTGGCGGAAGTCTCGAGCTAGATCTCTTAGGAGAAGAGCAATGACTGCTTCAACAAGACTCACTTATAGTCTCAGGAAGCGTAATAAACGTGTAGCAGATTATCAATTCGATTCAATTTTCATTGAAGATGTTCGGGATGCCAAAGAGGAAGAAGCAGTGAATTCGTTTAGACTGGCATTACTTACAAGAGATCTGCTTCCAGATTCCCATGACAATTATCACACAATGCTGAGGTAATTCGTCTGATTGAAGTTAAATTTACTTCTCATTTGGTGGCTTAATTGATCACTTCAAATAAATGGAAATATCATTGGTTATGCTATTTGGATCTCATTGATTCAAATGTCAAAGGTAAAAAAAATTATTTTATGATAGTCATGGAGAATTAATCACACAAAGGTGCAACTTGAAGCACATTTCTGGAGAGATATTGTAGTTTCTGCCTCTTTAATATGATTTTTCTTTCAAATTGGAGTATTCTTTTTTTTTTTGATAGAAAGCATTCTTCCTGTTTTAACATAGGTTTGGAAGACAATTTAATCTAATGAATTATTTATCGAGATTGCCGTTCTTTGATTTTTCAAAACTTTTTCCAGAAACTTCTGGCAAGGAGAATTGATTTATTTTTAACAAGGCGAGTAGAATTAAAAAAAAAAAAAATTATACTAGTTTTGTTCAAAAAGAAATTCTTTACACATGTAGTATATTACAGGCTGCTGCTGGTTTAATGCTGCAGGTTCCTGAAGGGCAGAAAATTTGACATTGATAAAACGGTCCAGATGTGGGAAGATATGCTCCATTGGAGAAAGGAGTATGGAGCAGACTCTATTTTACAGGTAAAGTTTGGTAGTAGTTGGTTTTCCCTTTACTTAATAGGGAAGCTAGTCTTTACTTATTTGTGCACAGAGATTGTAAGAGCTTATTTGAGTTTTCAACTCGAAACAGCCACCCAAAGCAAGTAGTTGTAGTGAGGGAAAATCTAACAGGAGATTTTTCCAAATATTATATGTTTGATTAGGAATTATTTTAATCTTTTCATCTGAAGGAACACTAAAACAATAAATAATATGTAGGATTTCGTATATAAGGAGTTTGAAGAGGTTCAGCGTTATTACCCTCATGGTATGCATGGTGTGGACAAAGAGGGGCGGCCAGTGTACATTGAGAGACTTGGCAAAGTTGATCCCATCAAGTTGATGAATGTCACCACAATAGATCGATTTTTAAGATATCATGTTCAGGGATTTGAAAAATTGTTGAAAGAGAAATTCCCTGCATGTTCTATAGCAGCAAAGCGGCACATAGATAAAACAACTACAATAATTGATGTGCACGGCGTGGTAAATTCTATGCTTATAACAATAATTCAGAATAGCCTACATTCAGTCGAAATCGAAGTTTATTGTTCCTTTCTATATTTTGCAGAATTGGTTGAGCTTTAGACAAATTGCAACTGAACTTGTTATGCGCATGCAAAAAATTGATGGTGATAATTACCCTGAGGTAACTAAATGTCGTAGTATCTTTAATTTGACTTGCTAAGAAAATCACATTAGTGATCTTTAAATTGGCAATCTCAATTATTCAACTCCGAGATTCTTAAAAAGATAAAGAAGAAAGTATGCAAGTAGTTTCTATTAATGATAGCTTAAAAAAAATGCAATTTTGTACAAATTAGGGTTGTATGTTTTTATGTTCCTACTAAGTTCACTGTTCGTGTTTCTTTTGACATTATACAATTCATATTTGTCATGCATATGTTGACATGGGTGCATGCATGTATGTGAACTCAAATACATGTCAAAAAGGAACCTGAATTAGGGATAGAAATCATACAATGCACTGTACCCTTAGTGCAAAATGAAAGTTACATTTGGTAATTTTGGTAGCTCTTCTTTTTTCAGACATTAAACCAGATGTTCATTGTCAATGCTGGTAGTGGGTTCAAGCTAGTATGGAATACAGCGAAAGGATTTCTTGATCCGAAGACCACAGCCAAAATAATTGTATATACTTTCTTTCTGTGCTTTGATTTGACTTTAGAAAGGAATGAGAAGAGTCTAAATGATTCATGCTGGATTTACAGGTTTTGGGCAACAAGTTTCAGAGCAGATTGTTGGAGGTTATAGACTCATGGTTTGTGTTGTTTTTTTACTGTCTCAGCCAATCAACTGCTTCTATGTCTGTAATAATGAATATTTTACGAGCATTTCCTTTTGAACAGCCAACTTCCTGATTTTCTGGGTGGAAGTTGTTCATGCCCAAATGATGGAGGATGTCTTAGATCTAACAAGGGACCTTGGAATGACCCTTCCATTTTGAAAGTATGACATCATTAGGATTCTTGCTCCTGCATTTGTTTGAATTCTATCAAGAATTACTGCTCAAACCTACAGCTAATACTCCTTTGTGCTATGTACAGTTGTTAAACTCTAGAGAAGCAACAAAGCCAATGAAATTTGGAAGTTCTTCTGTTGCTGATGGATTAGACACCGACTCATATCCTAGCATGGTCACACATAAATTGGTTAAGTTTGAGTCCAGTATTCTTTTTCTTTTTGTCCAGTTCGCGAGTCACATTCGTGCTTTTTTTGCATAATGTGAAGCTTTACTCATGACTATTTCTCCACAGGTTACAAGCACTGAAATATCTGAACCTGGATCAACAACAGAAGCAACATTGATTCCTTCAACCTTTATGCAATCAGTTCCTTCTAGTGAGAATGTGAGCTGTTTTTTTATTTTCTTGTTCAAGTGTTTTATCTTTTTTTACATGTAGAAGTTATAGGGTTCAGGTATAGAGATTAGAAAAAGGATACTAAGAATTATAAAATTGGGGAAATGTTGGAATCAAATTCTTTCCAAATACTCACTTGTTTGGAAAAGTTTATGCGGGTCCCATTTCCGGCGGGACAAACTACCATATTTGTGGACCCACATGGATTTCACCAGAGAATGAAGAATATGTTAGATGGTGGTGTTGTTGGCATTTTTCATTTATATCATATAATGTGAGTGGTATGCTGCATTTTATTATAGAAGAGAACATATTAATCTTTATTTATTCCAATTCTACTGTTAATCCTCTTCAATTAATCTTGATATTTAAAGACATATGAAAATCAATCCTAAGAGAGTAAGAGGTAACTTGTTAAAGAAATATGTAAATGGTATGCTGGCATATGTTAAATATTTTATGATGAAGTAATAATGTGAGATGTTTTTCTAGACATCCTCTGACAATACATCTCATGATATTTATGAAACCTGGACACTTAACATGAACACCAAATACAACATTGACACATGCAATGTCTATAATATAGGACATCAGGATATAGTACACTCACATGCATATACATGTACATATAGGAAGTGTAATGGTTGTGATAATGAGCGGAATTAATCTCGACCGTTCACTTGTAGTTGTATTGTGAAGCTTATCTCCTCACATATACATATACCCACTTCATACAACAACCAAGCCTTATCCCACTAAGTGGGGTCGGCTACATGGATCAAATTACTTCATAGTGTTCTATTCTATTATAAACAATATTTTGAGCACAAAGGTACCATAATGTAAGGGGTGTGTATAAAAGAAATTTGACAGTCAGACCGTATTTGCTTAATTTTGAAAGTAAAAGGATTGGTTTACTCGAAAAATATTTGAGGTCCAAAATCACACACACTACAAATTAGAAGGATCACAAGTGTTATTAAGAACTTCTTTTTCTTTCTCTTGGAACATCGAGCTTTCACATTTTATTTTTATCTAGAGTTTCTCTAAATAAAGTAGATAGTTAGTGAAACACTTCATGGGTTCCACACTAAAGTCTGTCATTTTTGTCACAAATATTTGGCGGGATGCTTTTGTTGCCAAATTAAAAATTTGAGGATACTTAAACCAAGATAAGATTTCAAACATAATTGGAAGTTTGTATGATATTTAATTTTTTTTTCTTAAATTTATTAATCAGCAGGGAATGTGAGGCCATTTTCGGCCCTACAACAACTTTGGCTTCCATAAAGGTTGATGGAAATATTATTGTCAAATACCATAGTTACCAAATTTTGAACTTAATGGAAAGAAGGAAAAAGTTTTGGAATAAAACTGAAAGTCAATATAACCTTTAATATTAAATAGATAGTTAAAAGTCAATTTTCAGTAAAAAATAAAAATAAAAATAAAATTGGTGTATGGGGAATTTTTTATGAATTTAAGTGGCACCAATAGGCCTTTTACAACTGTCCTTAAGGGGACTCGAAGTCAACACCTTGAGATTACAAGGCTAGGATCTAACCACTGAGATAGCACCTCGAGTGTAATTTTCAGTCATTTGTGTATTTACAGTTTTGCATAATATATTATTTTATATTGTCGCATTGTTTATAATATTGAATAACTGCAACTCATGTATGATATGGAACTATATTGCAGAAAAGGATGAGAGACCGTGCACCTATCTGCAACCTAGTTGAGCCAAACAATGATGCCAGAGAAGTTGGTGATGTTAATTTACCAAGTACGTAATCCAAAATCATGCGTATTAAAATTAGGGATTTTTTTTTTTTTTTGACTAATGGTTTGCGTTTTATTATGGTAAGTTCCCAAAATATGGTAAAGTTTGGTTTTAGTTCCTAAACTTTAAAAAGTATATTTTTTGTCCTTTGTTTCTTGAAATGTACTATTTGTGGTCCACTGATCCTTGTTGTGAACTTTGTCTTATTAATTTTTGATGTTTCAAATGGAGTGCCACCTCAGTTTTGTTCACATAGCCAAAAATCCTTATTGGCTGCAGATGTGTTTAAAAACGCCTCCACCTCACCTGTCTAAGTCATTTCTGCAATATACCAGTTGAAAATGAAACCCTACTCTTCCTCGTTTGTTTTCCTTCCTCGTCGATCCAACAGAGTCCTAATGCCGACACTCCTTACCCGTCAGAGTTTGCACAGGCCCAGTAGTGATAGAATACCAATGTGAACCCCCATTGGATCAATATTCTCAATCGAACAAATAATTACTACGTTATCAACTAAATCCCTCTTAACCTCAAGCTCATATTCTTTCTAATCAAAGAATTTCAATCAAAACTTGATTGGTGAACTTAACACCCAACCTGGCTAAGAAAATTTCCACCGAACCTTTTCTAGTGGAGGTCAGACTCCCGATCAACAGAAACTGTTCAATTTTGTTGTTTACATGGAGGCACTCTTTGAGGTTGGTTCTAATACCAGAAGGTGGGGTTTTAATCCCCTTACTCTTCTTTGTTTGTTTGAACAACTTTTTGTCCTCATCTTTCTTAATGGCTCTGAGTTTCTCCCTAATTAGTTCCATGTCGCATTTTTACAATGCGCCGCTCTCCGCAAATGTCACGATGAGATTGAGTGTCCTCTGGCAACCCATGTTTGGAAAAAGGATGCTGATCGCTTTTATTCGAGAACCTGCTCCACCAAATGTCACGGGCATGATATAGGTCCTGCCAGCCATTTTGTCATCACATCGTTTCTTTCCTTCTGGATACAAGGTTTGAGAATTAGTGTCCTTTCCCAACATTGGAAAACAATGCCGAAATACACTTCCTAGTTCCCACCTAAACTTTGACCAGTCTTTGTTAAATCGACGAGGAAGAAGAAATAACCTATGAAGAAGACTAGAGTTTCATTTTCAATTTAGTAAATTGGGGAAACGATGTGGCTTGGTGCGGTGGAGTTGTTTTAAACACATCACCAGTCCACAGATATTATTTTCCCAAGTGTACAGGTCAGAGAACTCCATTTGACACTGAGCTGTTAATGAGATGAATTCCACAACAAGAACGATGAATAGTACATTTTAGGAAATGGAGGAAGAAAATATACTTTTTGAAGTTCAGAGATTACGACTCTAGTTTATATTCTGGGGGACTTGTAATTAGTTAACCCTTTTACCGTATTTAGCAGATGATGCTCTTGTTATGTGCTCTATATGATAATATAATATGTGACATAACCTCATAGCAATCTTTGCTTACATGACTTGAGTATGGAGAAAATGAAAGCAGGAATTTGATGTAGTTTAAATTTATTTAGAAAACTATTTCACTTGGTCCAGTCTTAACCAAATCATGTGACACGTCGTCCTAAAGCCACCATGTTTTCAGAACAGAATGGAAATTATGGCTCTATATTTCTTTCTGTGCCAGAGACTTTTCTTTGGAAGTTCAGTTTTTATGCTCTGGAATATAGTATTCTTTGTTGCTTAAGTGATCTTATCTTACAACTTCATTAACTGTTTGAGCCACATTGACTTGTTTCCTTTTCTAGTTACAAGAATTCCATACCCTGCACTAATTATACTTTGAAAAATGGTGCATCTGACAGGTGGTTCAAGCAACAATATTTCAAGACAACCAAAGAAGCTAATTTCCTATGTCAGGAGTACATTGGATCAAATCATAGTCAAAGTGTTAGCTTGTATATATGTAGTATTTGCAGCACTTGGAAATTTTTTTGTGGTTCGCTCTGCCAACCAACCAAGAAGCCATCAGAAAATCCAGCTAGTGGAATCCAGCTCTTCGGAACAATTAATCACCCCGGATATAAAGGAGCCAATTTGGCAGAGGTTGCGGGATTTGGAGGCAGTAGTGACTGAGATGGCTAATAAACCGAGAACAATTCCTCGTGAGAAAGAGGATATTCTTCAAGAGTCGTTGAGTCGTATAAAAGGAATAGAATTTGACTTGCAAAAGACACGGAAGGTAGTGCCAGTCTCCTGTGATTAAGTTTATCCCTTTGAAGGACATACTCCGTCTGGAATGAAATATAAGCAAAAGTGGTGGTTGAGAAGTCAGTGTATGTGGCTAAGAATTTAGTCCACATACATCAACTTTTCAAGTACCCTTTTTTCTTATATTTCATTCCGGAGGGAGTATTGTTTAAAGAATTCACATTACTGTGTTGATTGAGTTTGCTTCCTCATTTTAGGCACTGCTTGCAACTGCTTCAAAGCAAGCTGAGCTTGCTGAGTCACTGGAAAGCCTAAAAGATAACAAATTTGATGTAAGTCGCTATTACCTCTCATCTCCAGTTTGAAAACTTAATGTATAAACTTTGTTAATCAAAATAGACTGTTTTATAATGTATCCAGTGCATGGTGCATAGTGCATACCTTTATTTTCATTTAATGCAGAGATTCATTAAACTCCACTCGGATTTTTTTTGTTGACATTTATATCAAAATTGTCATGAGCTAAAGAAGAGAACTCATCATACTGTCAACCTTTCTGCAAGGCTGGTTGCATTTCAATCTTTTACTTGATTTTTTTTAAATGTCCTATCTCAAGTCATATCATCTGGTATTGCTTAATATATTTTTAGATGTTAGTTTTAAATAATTTTGTAATACTTTTTTCTTACCAGAACTTCATTCTTTGTTCTTATGTACTGATGATGATCACTTTCTAAAAATACAGGGGACAAAATCATGTTGGCCTAAAAATAGTAAATATGCCCCTGGAAGATGAGTATACTTATTTACATCATCAGTTTGCAAAGCTTGCCAGTATATTGTTTTTGATACTCTGCGGCGGAATTACTACCGGATCTAAACTTCTCTTGACTTATATAAAGGATTTACTCCCATAGGTGACTTTACTTCTGTGATATATCCACAGGATTTTGTACTCACACACACACACCCCGGAAGAAATGGAAGTATCTTGTAATACCCATTCTTTTCAGGTTTGAGGAATGAGATATGGGGAGTAGACAGCCCCAATCTATTCAAGGCAGCAAGTTTTTATGAGGGCTCTGGACTCTTGAGTTATTCCTCTCAATAGGTATTTTTATGTCATTCACATTGTTTTCTTACAACATTTCCTGTACAGAGAGTACATAGCTACAAAAAATGCTACTCAAATTCAGATGTATTTATTTTAATACTTGTAGCATTTATATGCAAAAAAAAAAGGGAAACTTTTTCAGGTGATACATAATACATAGTGACTGTTGTACTTTACCTTGGATTTCATGAATATATCTTTCTGTTTTCTATAAGTACCCTGTCAATTCTAATACATCCCCACGAGTTAACTCTCAACCTCCATGTGTAAAGCACGACCTGGGAGATATATCAAATCCTCTGAATTCTCGCCTACAAATGACTACATATCATATATTTAGTAAATGTGTAGATAAAGTGAATCAATAAGCAATACTATACCTAGGGCTAGACAAACGGACGGGTTCAAGCATGTTTAGGTTTGAAACCTCAACCCAACCCAACCTGTGGTTGGTCGGGTGTACGTGTGATCCGAGTGGATTGGAAGGTGTTTAGAAAAGGAAAGAGAAAAGAACTAGATCCTTTCTAGAATCTAGTTGTTGGCTCCAACGCATGCAACAATGTTAAGGGTTAGCTTTACCGCGTCCACTCAGTCACAACCACCACTACCACCACTGCTAGTAGTTCTTCAGCACTACAGCACAATGGTTGTTCACCTTGTGCGATGCACACATGTCAGACTAGAACACATGACTCTCATCTCCCACAACAAAGACATTAAGTCAATATACAAATACCGCTATATGCCCGCTTGTTTTGGATTTTTTCAGAAGAAAAATAATCTATTTGTTTAACCAAAAAAGAAAATCATTTTTATTATTTTAATATTGTTTGCTTCAGATTTTTCTTTAAAAACCTCAAAATAGCTACTCTTACTAGTTTTTCGAAAATCTATTTTTTTTAGAATGTTGTACTAATGTACTGATTTGTCACAAATAAACCTAAGGTTAATTTCATACACCTATATAAATAAATCTAAATGATATTTTTCAGTTTTAAATAAATGATGTGAGTAGGATGAAGCTAAATAACTTTAACAATAAGTATACAGCTCTTATTTCGATTTTGTTACAGGACATTATGTATTAATACTTATTTCACTTGGGTTTGTTATGCAATATGTTGAAATCTGTTAAGTAACGTTCAATGTTTCTTTCACTTATAGCTTGTCTGTCAAGGGCCTACCATACATATATCAAGCATAATGAATACATATATCAAGCATAATGAAAATATTTTTATACTTGAAAATTAATTAACAATATATCTAAAAATTTGATATATTGTTTTTTACTTCAGTCAAAACAAAAATTGCAACCGCGCAACACACAGGTTTTTAGTCTAGTTATAAATAAAAGTGAGTTACATGCATTGTTCGAATCAACAATCAGTAAGATGTTTATCTTATTATAGTGTGGATGTGTTGTCTAGTAGTCTAGTTTTTACATAAAGGAAATTAACTATTTTGCATGAAGAATGAATCATGAATGTACTATTTATTTATAGAAGAGGAATGCTAGCAACACTCTCTTTTGGACACTCTCTCTAACACTCACTTTTTTATTGGATAAAATTAATGTATGTCCTACCACTTTATGTGAGTTTCATTTCCAAAGTGTATGACCCATATTGATTTAACCAATGGGAGAGTGAGTATTAGAGAGAGTGTCTGAAAGAGAGTGTTGCTAGCACTCCTCATAAAAGAAACTAACTCCTATGACGTTAGGATGACATGCGACTTCGAACTAACTTGGAAAACTTCTCTTGCAAGTTTCTTCTAATCTTTTGAATTTGAGACCTTGATAACTTCCCTAGTATAACTACTTCTTTAAAACTTATTTTGTACACTTCTGACAAAAAATGTTTATTTTTGAATCCTTCTACTCTGATCTTCGAAGATTTTCTTCGAATTCTTGTACTTGTAGTAGAAAAACTTTACTTTGAATGTCAATCTTAGAGCGAAAGTTCTAGATACTTTTGACTTTAGAAAATAATTTGAGCTATCACACTTTTCTCGAGTGTGATCCTTCGAGAAATGCAAGAGAGTTTTTGGTGTACCAATACATAAACATGCAGTCTACCACATGCATCCAAAATCAATGTTACATCAGAAGGGACTAAATTGCATATAAAATTTAGGGTTAATAGTGTTTTACCCTCCTGTAAGATAGACCACTTTTGGTTTTGCCCTTTGTAAAAATTTTTTTTTAGATTCCATCATTGTAAAATAAAGATTCTTCATAAATAGATCCTGACCCATCCAACTCATCAAATTCGATAATGTGGCGCTGATATGGCACGTTGACTCAACATTTTTTGATTATGTGGCATTGTGACTGTATAATTAATTTTATTTTTTTATTAAATTGGATTAAATAAATTAATTAAAAAGTCATTTAAAAAAAACTGTATAAGATCTTCATCATCACCAACAACATATTCATCATCTTCATCCCTTTAATATTCATTTTCTTAATTCTTAAACCAACAACAAATTAAATTTTCTTCGTGGTATTGTATGTAATGTACCTTTTTAATTTCAACAAAAAAAAAATCCCAAATCCATACACAACAACAATTTCTTTTATTCTCTTCTCCCTCTATTCTCAATTGTGAACCAAATCAAAACCAAATCCAACAACAACATGATGCAGCAAATTCATCTTCCCTCAAATTTTTCATCATCTTCGACCTCACAAATTTGGATTTTATGGGTTTCACAAAAAACTCCGTCGCGTTTTTAGATATGTTTTTGGCCATAGCAGTAAAAGGGGAACAAATAAACACAAGCATACACCTGTGTTGCATTTTCAAATCAGATTTGGTGTGCCGAAACCAATCACAACCCATTTTAAAACTGTTCATCACGTTTAATAAAACCAAAGAAATCATCACTTGTATGATAAGATTGAGTTTGGATGTTGATGGTGGTGCTTGAAAACAAGGGTTGGATGTTAGTTATAGAGGAGATAAATTAATGGGTTAGTAATGTTTTTCACCTCTGTAATATATGTCATTTCCAGTTTTCACCCTTGTAAAATTTTCGGTTTGATTTGCACCCTTGTAATTTTGTTTTTCCGAAAAACATCCCTCCCCCATCCAACTCACCAAACTCGTCTATGTGGCGCTGACTTGGTTTTTTTTAATTTTAATTATTTTTTTGTTGGCCACATCATAAATTTAATTTCAAAAATATTTGAAATTTAATTTAAAAAAATTCAAAAATAATATAAATTTATTTATATAATTTAAAAATAAAAAAATTGTTAAAATTAAAGAAATTTTTTATTTTACTCCAAAAAAATTTAAAAAAATTCTGGACATTTTTTTATTAACAATTTAATTTTTCAAAAATTTAAAAAATCCGGAAAAAAGATAAGATTTTTTTTCGAAATTTAAAAAATCAGAAAATATAATCAGATTTTTTTCGAAAAATATAATATTGAATTTAATTTTCAAAATTTCAAAAGTTAAAGAAAATGTCAGATTTATGTTCGTAAAAAAGTTTTTTATAATTTTTTGTACAATAAATAATTTCTGGAAAAATTTAATTTTTTTAAAATTTTGAAATAAAAAATCATTTTCGAAAATTCAGATTTTTTTTCTTCAAAAAAAATATAAAATCTTTTTCGAAATTAAAATAATGGAAAAAAATCATATATTTTTAGAAAAAAAATCCAGAATTCTTTTTTCTAATTTTTACATTTTTTTTATTTTCAAAAATTAATTTGGTAAATTTTTAATTTTTTTTAATTTTTAAATTAATATAAATTAATTTTCTGAGGTGGCCAACAAAAAAAATTAAAATTAAAAAAAAATACCAAGTCAGCGCCACATAGGCGAATTTGGTGAGTTGCATGGGGGAGGGGGTATTTTGGGAAAAAAATAAGTTACAAGGGTGCAAATCAAATCAAAAATTTTACAAGACTAAATCCCAGAAATGACATATATTACAAGGGTAAAAAACACTGTTAACCCTAAATTAATCAAGAAAGGAAGGGGGAGGACCAGAAAAGAGGGGGCTGAGAGAGAAGAGAGAAATTGAATTGAAACTTTGAAGAAAGAAGAGAGACAATCAAGAGGGAGGAAGAAATCCATATTGTTCTTTTTCAAGAATTACGGTTTTTTTTTTCTTTTTTTAATTAATTAATCGAATTTTTTAACTAATTTATTTAATCCAATTTAATAAAAAATGAAAAATAAAATTAATTATACAGTCACACAGTGCCACGTAATCAAAAAATGTTGAGTCAACATGTCATATCAACGCCACATCACCGAATCTGATGAGTTGGATGGGTCAGAGTCTATTTCTGAAGAATCTTTATTTTACAGTGACAGAATCTAAAAAAAAATTGTATAAAAGACAAAACCAAAAGTGACCTATTTTACAAAGGGTAAAATACTATTAATCCTAACATTTATGCGGTAAAACTTATTATGCGTTTATCCTTTAGTGGCAAACTTGGAGTTGGCATGAAATGGACGAATTTAGCGCGAATTTCTGTTGCTGTGTCATTGATGCGTGATCCTTGTTAAAGGTCACATGTTCATTCAAAGTTAACGGAATGACCATTTTGACTAACGCATTACAGTTTCCGAGATGTATTTGCCGATTCGTAAAACTGAGAGACAATTTTGATTGATGCTTACAATGTTGATGGCCAATTAACCTATTCATTCAAACAAAAATAGAATCATTTTCAAGAAACCAGGACACAGAATAGGTGGAAACACCGCCGGTTTGACTTGTTAATGTTATAACAGGTTTTAAGAGTTTCTTATTATTTGCAAACTCACTTCTTTAATAGGATAAGCTGAAAACAGAATATCTCAAACAAACTGAAATTGTGGACTATAGTTCCAAGTCTGCTTTTATGCAGTGATGGCAACCACAGATTGAATCACTTTTTTGTTCCCTTCTTTTTACAAAAATCTAAAAACAGAACTGTGGGATCACATAATTTATAAGCATAAGTGCATAACATATATTTCAAAATAAACTTTTTCAAAATCGACAAAAAAGTATGTTTGGTTTCACATTTGAGGATTCAGTGTCGCATCCTAGACTGTTTTTACCGTGGTTTTGTTGAAGCTCCATAACTAAGCTTCCACATCAATGTAGTTTTACACCATGATTTTGATGAACGCACCACAGAACCAAACAGATACTAAATGTGATATAAAAAATCAGTTTACAAGGTCAATAATTTTGTATTTAACATAGTATCTATTAAAATAGATCTTATATCCTTTCACCATAACAAGGTGTAAATTAAGACAGAATCAGACAGATACATACAGCACTACTTTCCGAGGCTGCCTTCTGATTAAAGATTCAATTAACATCACAAAATGTAACTACACAAACCACAAAATTAGGCATTGAAACATACCTTAAACTGCAAGTTTGGGGATAAACATTATCTGGTTATATTTCCATTTTCATACAAATTAAAGAAATATAGTTAATTTTGTATGAAAATGATAAATTATATGTAATTTTACAACTTGTGCTTCTAATCTTGTTAAAAAGTTAATACTAGAAGCAAGACTAACTGGTTGATGTTTAATGACAACAATTTTATCATACAAAATTTTCTTAAAGCGGAAGTTTCTAATTTATTCAAACAAAAATGTCACCGTAAAACTTAATCCGAAAAGGAAACTTTACATACAAAGGTACTATATGTTCTCTTCATCATATGACTCAATATAGTGGTGTGTAACAGATTTTTGACAAGGAAGCACCTTAATATTGATTACATGTTCACTAGGGCTCGGTAATTGACTTCGCCTCAGACAATATAGGGGAGGCAGACGTTCCCGTTCGTGCTGCAATCTGTCTATGATTCCAAACCGATATAGATCACCCCTTAGCTTAGCTTGTATAGCACATACCAGCTGACAATTCGTCTAAGGAAGATAGAACAAAGGTGCAAGCAACCTTAAGCGCACAGTTAGAGCTCCTAATCTCCTTCGCCCGGTAACAATCTCTAGTATCAAAAACCAAAGCTAAAAACATCCGATTTCTCTGAAAATAGCCCTTGCATTGCATACTCTGGAGACATATAATATTGGATAAGGAACGCACACTTACTAAGTTCCAACAATCCTGCTAGTACTGGCCTCATCTTCTCCCCCTCCAAATATTCTAGCCATACCAAAGTCTGATATTTTTGGATTCAGTTCTTCATCTAACAAGACATTGCCTTCAAATCTCTATGAATAATACTTAGTCTAGAATCTCTGTGAAGATATAGCAACCCACGAGCTATTCCTTCTATTATGTTGTACCTTGTCCTCCAATCTAAGAGTTTACTTTTTGATGGATCTAGAAAATAAGGGTAGTAATACATTATATTGAACATAATATCAAAATATAAAGTGAAGTAATCAAAATAATTTGCTTCCAGAAAAACTCACTTCCGGTGAAACAATTGTTTATTCTTAAAAATACTGTATACAAGCTATAATAAAGCGAAAGATGAAAGTATGAATTTGTATAAGAGAAAGTGTTAAAGGGAGCTTCAAAGAACTAACCAAAGATGAATGCATCCAAACTTTTGTTTGGCATGTATTAGAGAAAGTGTTAAAGGGAGCTTCAAAGAACTAACCAAAGATGAATGCATCCAAACTTTTGTTTGGCATGTATTCATACATCAACATCTTCTCATCGCCTTCAATACAGCAACCAACAAGTCTTACAAGATTGCGGTGTTGAAGCTTACAAATAACGACTACTTCATTCATGAATTCCTGCAGCCCTTGACCAGATGCTCTTGAAAGTCTTTTAACTGCTATTTCCCGACCATCTTGCAGTTTCCCCTAGAACAAAACATATGTGACAACTACTAAAGTGTGTGTGTGTGTGTGTCTATATATATATATATATATATATATGATTTAAAATAGTATAGCATTGTTGCATTTAAGGTACCTTGTATATGGGACCAAAACCACCCTGTCCAAGTTTGTTGGATAAGTGGAAGTTGTTTGTGGCAGTTGCAAGTTTTCAAAATCAAATTTTAATAGCTCTTGTAGTTTGATTTGGGACATTTCTCCAATTACGTTGTCACTCGCATAATCTTCTGGTGATTTACCTTTATTAAATAGTATGGAAGATTTGTTGCTTTTTTTCCTTGCTAATTTAATGAAGTGCCACAATTTAGCTGCAATGAAAAACATAATTTGAGCTTAGTTCCTCATCAACGGAAAGTATGACGACTAAAGTTGAATACATGAAGATTGTATAATACCTGCGTGGTTTGATGTCCTTCTCCAGAATGTATATGCACAAATGACAATTACAAGGGTTCCAATTACTCCTGTAGCTATAATGATGATTGTCTTGGTTCTCCCTCTATCTGTATATAGGAAAAATTTAAATTTATAATATAAGAAATTAAATACAGTCCTAACTCCTACGCGAAAGAATCAAGTTAATGACCTACCAAGTTCTCCATAGGCTACGCGAACATATAGATCAAGTCCTCCTCTTTGGAATTGTTGTATGTCTCGTAGGTTCCTGGTCCAGGACATACAGCCAATCCCATCATCATGAGAATATGCAAGGCAAGAGCAATTTTCCAAGCATAGGCTTCTGCACATGTCTGATGTAACAGTCAAACCTTTAGCAAAATCTGGAACTTTAATCATCTGTAGTTTCAAAAAGCCATCTTCCTTTTTACTGGTGGTTTTATTGTTGACCCTTTCACACTGCAAAGGTGTCCTTCGAACACACCCACCGGTCCAGTTACGTATATTCCATTGGTCTATGTTTCTGGGTTCAAACCCTCTCAAACTGCTACATGTCGGTGAGCTCAATGAATTACAACTTGCAAATGCCCCACATATATCATAAACATCGCACTCTGATTCCCGGTTTGTCCAAAGAACTTGCATTTCTTTCTTCTCATCATCCCACCCCGTTTCTTCTAATTCTCCTTTTGAATTTAGGTTATAGATAAAAAATTCATCATCATTTAGTACTGCATAATATATGTAAATATTTCCTCCTCCGTCATCTCCTCCTCCGAAACCAAAAAAATATGCATCTCCCATTGACTGTATTCCAGTGAAGACCTCGCCATTCCAGGGTCCACTTCGCCAATATGGTCGACTTCCATTCCATATGAACACTTCAATTATATTTGGGGGGCGTTCAAAAATACTACTATAGAAGTTGCCAACAGATGGGTCAGAAGGGCTTTTCCATGATTCAAGATTTACACTCTTACTTGTTCTTTTGTTGATTTAAAGCTTCATGCTAGGAAGTAATGTATTTGAAGGTTGCTGAATACTCTGCCATAAAATGTTTCTTGTTGTGCTCTCCCAAAGGACAAGGTTACCGAAACCCAAAAAGCGAGAACTTGTATTTGTTGCTATGTTGGAAACATTTGATGACCAAATGACTCGTTTCTGTCCATTTAATACCACAAGATTTCCATCTTCAGATATTGTGTTTGCCACACATATGATTGTAGATTGAGACTTCCACCAAATTCCAACGTAGCGGTTTGTAGAATTTTTAGGGCTAAAGAATCCAAAGGTGAAGTTACCGTCTTTGGAGATTAGAGTTTCAGAATCCTTAATAAATTGAGATGATGTGATGGTGTCTATACCGACACTAACATGTAGCAAATAGCAACACAGAATAAATAAAACAGAAAACAGATTTGCACAATAGCTGAAATCCATAAGGTAGATGTATAGTATATGATCAACAGTTATCTCATTTTTACTACATTATTGTATCAGCTTGTATCCTCTCAGATCTATGAGAACCATTCATGTATTCAAATTTACCTTGGGCAAGTGCCTCACATAATTGATAAAATAATATCAGTTGTCTGAATGCTTTTTAAAATTATAACTTTGAATCATTCCTTGTTTACATCAAAAGCAACCTCATCTAGTCTAATATTACATAGTTGATTACTTTAATCATAAAAAGTCAATGATTTTATAAACGATAAAAAAAGGGTATCCTGTTTTTCATGAACCACTTTAGATTGTTTATACAAGTGCACCAGCAGTTGACTTGTCACAGCAGCTTATAAGAGTCTATATAATTTGAGAACGCACTTCTCTAATAGGAAAACCTATTAACAGAATATTTTTAAACAATCATCATTTTATATTAAAACTGAAATCGTGGCCTATAATTCCTTATTTGCCTCTTATATGAACAGGTCTCCAATGAATACATGCATGGTTCTTGTCAAGTGTATCACATTGAAATAGTTATCAGCTGAACATGAGTTTGTAAGTGAGAGAAAATCTTCACCCTAAAATTACGAACTGTTATTTCAGTGTTGTATTTAATATGTCAAAGGTTTCTGTTGACCGTAGTAGAATCCCCGCATAAACTGCAAAGCAACTGCAGGGATTCTACGAACGCACAATGAACATGACAACATAAACATTCCTAAAAAACTAAAATGTTTTAGAAAGTTAAGAAAAGTGGTGAAGTGAAGAATGAGGGAATTTGTTGAAGCTGCAAGCCTATTTGTAGCCTTAAACATGTCCTAGATCATAACTACAGTCAAAGGAAGCGATTTCCATGGCCCAACCATCCAAAAATGCATTAAACACTCCACAAACCGTCCAAACCTTTGGTGAAACGCCACCATCCAAAATAAACTGAGAGTTTTCAGATTATATAATCCAAACCTGTCTAAATATTTTCGAATTATATAATCCGAACAACACAAGAATGTGTTTAAGAATAATGAAGATCTTCAAATTTTCTTTCTATCTATGTGTTTAAATGAACATCTTTATCGTAAAGTTCAACAGAGAGATATTCGACAACATGATGAATATCTTCAGAATATATCTATCTATTATTTAAAATTCTAATCTTTAGCGTAATGTTAAGGGGAGAGTTTTTTGACAGCTTGATGAAGATCTTTGGCATGCTGAAGATCTTAGCATATATCTATATATTATTTAAAACAAAATAAAACAACATAATTCAACAACATAAAACATGTAATAAAAACAATACTCTCGCATACTAAAGAGGAAATTGAAAAACAATACTCTCGTACATATCACCTGCCAGTATATCAGTGTCCAAACGTTCACCACAAACCTGGTGAATTCCATAATGTAAAGTTTTTGGATAATTGTTTAGATCAAATTTAGTCCAAGTTACCCTCTGTTTCTCCGGTTTCAAAGCATTTTAAATCGCTTTATAGCCAAAATGAAACCAAGGAGTATAGCTTGGTTCGAAGGACAAAGTGAAGTCTGCACTAGGCAATGCTGGGAATCTTATGCAATAAAGTGCTAAAGTCATTTTATATTTGGCCTGTGCATTATTTACATAAGGAGGAAATAGAATTTTTTGGAATTTTCTCAAGTACTTTTTGTTTTAAAACTAGTGCATCTTCCTTCACAGTCTTTTCAACATTTAATGGATTATACACAACTTAAAAAAAAATTATGGAAAGCTTGAATTTCTTTGACATGTGTACCTTTATTTTTCTTCATCTTGCTCTGCAAAGAAGGAAAGCACTGATTAGGTTGGCATGAAATGTTGTTTCGTCGACTAGGTTGGAAAGGTAATATTTGTTCCACCATAAAAAAAAACTTTCGGTGCATTCATGCGAAGCAAAGGAAACAGACACAAAGTCTGGAATATGACCAATAAGAGAATGAAGACATTGTTGATATTGAGTCTCTGACATCTTATCGAAATTATCATCATAAATTGACTAAGAATCATGGCTATAGAAGCTAGCTTAAACCAAATTGCCTCGCTACTTGGTGTGGGTTGTAACAGTCCGATTTTCGTTATTTAGTTTTTAATTAAATTATGTGTATTTATGTATGCTTGTATGTGATTATTTTCCCTTTGATGTATTTTCTTGAGTTTAGTGAATAGGATGGTATTTTGGTCTTTTGGCGAGTAAGAGTAAAATAATAATTTTGGTTGAGAATTAATCGTAGCGTTTTTAGTGAGAACCGATTGTTTAGTGATTTATTAAGTTAGTTGTAGTAATTAATATTAGTGTCGGTTGTTGCTAAATATTTTATTGTTAGTAAGATAGAAAACTAATAGGTGGCATTATTAGAATAGAGTCCAATTATTATTTCATGGGTTAGGCCCAATGGGTATGGATATATTCTAACTATAGGGAGAGAACTAGAGTTTTAGAAACTTAGTTCATTTCATTCACAAGAGGCAAGAGGCTAGGAGAGGGAGAAGAAGAGAAACTTGAAGAGGGGAAGAACTTGGGAGCTTAATTGAAGCCTAGGATTGAGCTTAGAAGATTAGAGGTAAGGGGGATAGACTTTAATCATAATCTCTTTTTCTACCCCTTCTCATAAGTGATTATCCAATTAAGTGATTTTGAAAATAAGTGCTTATGCGAAATTTGAT
>Ga0099826_10000310_pt1 | contig 21970 bp, 17 predicted proteins | sample Mtrugardesep15_FD_76830 | JGI IMG/M metagenome (GOLD analysis project Ga0099826, IMG submission 76830) | Root nodule microbial communities of legume samples collected from California, USA - M. trunc garden sep15 | ecosystem: Host-associated > Plants > Roots > Nodule | place: USA: California... | reverse complement strand
CCCACCAAAAAACGTAGTCAATACACAAGTGAGATCTATTAAGACAAATTGAACAATCAAGCAGAATAAATGAAGTTGACATGCCATTAAAAATAGCACAAGCAATTTGCTTGTCGACTTTTACCGCTTAGGTGCTAAAATTCACTAGTTTAAGTTAAGCAAAGTTAGTAAAGTCAACAATATCACCAAAATTCAATGTCATCCAAAAAAATCTGATACTCTATCACTCAGTGGGTCATTTATTCCACTTAGTTTATTTCATATGAGTTCATACAATGTAATACTACATGTTGAATAATGAATACTTAATTTCTACCTTATGCGTTTTTACTTTCCTTTATTTCGGTCAAATTTACTTCTTTTCGAGTCATTTTCTTTAAATTACTTTCAAAGTCTTTACATTTTAAAAAGTCCTTATTTCCTTGAGTTTATTCCCAAACAAATAAGGTTGCCAATTAATTCGTCCAAAACTCCATGGCACATTGATTAAACATACATTTGTGATCGGTTTTGGCTCACTTTACCATTAAACAAATGTTGGTGTTCAATTTACGTTTTGGCACTTATAAATGAACTTCATCAATATACATTAAGTTTATTAACAATACTCTTTAATATTCGGTTAAAATCAGTCCACGTACTTCTCTTTTTTTTGTTGTAACAATGGTTTAATATGATACCACGTAGTCTATTTAATACAACAAAGGCTTCCTAACTCCCAAGCATTTGTGATTTCTACAACTAACGGGTTGTTGTGTTTCCCTTCTCATGAAGGGTAGATGCGTAGACTCACCTAATTTAATAATACTTTTTCACACTCATTTAAAACCTTGTGTGCCACCACAATATCACTCTTACTCTCAGCAACACAAAAAACCCTCATTCTTATGGCACCCAGAAAAGATGGACCTACTAAGAAAACAAGGAATAGAGGAGCATGGACCCAAGAGGAAGATCAAAAGCTAGCACAATGCATCCAAATTCATGGTGCCAAGAAATGGAAAACCGTTGCAAACAATTCAGGTAATAAGACAAAAGCTATTCTTTTATTACTACTCACAAGTAAAAAATTTACAAGTTTAGAAAGAAAGTGGGAAAAAGTTGTTACTTGAAACCAAAGCAAGTGCTGAAATTTTGTTTGCAGGTTTGAATAGGTGTGGAAAGAGTTGCAGGCTAAGATGGTTGAACTATCTTAGACCCAATATCAAGAGAGGGAACATTTCAGATGAAGAAGAGGATTTGATTATTAGGCTTCACAAACTTCTTGGAAACAGGTTTGTTATATTCTATGAAGCACCGACACAGTCACACTACAGACACTAATACATACATTGGACACACACTGAGATGTACGCATACATTGATCAGACACACTTTTAATCTGAAGTGTCCGTGATACATAGGTTATACTCATATATCATATATAAAAAAAAATTGTATTTTTGAAGACAAATAATGTTGATGTATGAGTTAACTTCATTAGCATTTGTGGTGATGGAGTTTTTTGGTAATGTGAAGGTGGTCTTTGATAGCTGGAAGACTTCCAGGGCGAACAGACAATGAAATTAAGAACTATTGGAATTCTCATTTGTGCAAAAAAGCCAGTCACATAGAGGAAAAACCACAAACTTCCACTACAGAAGAAACTATAGCCCAAGACAATGTTGTTGGGGATAATGCTATGTTAGAGAATAAAGATTCAATTAGTGGAAGTCTTGATTCAGATGTTATCTTTGGTGTGAATGAATTCTTAGACTTTTCCACTGAAGAACCATATGGGTTTGATTGGGTGATTAAATTCTTGGAAATTGATCGGTTTCAGTTTCCTGAGAACACACAAACATCTGAGTGAGTATTGTTGTAGATAAGTAGCTACAGACCATTGAAGTATAATGTTTTGTTGAGAGAGAAAGAGTTTTTCTAATTCTAAGTGCATATGTTCGGATTCATTGTGATTTTGGTAAAAAAAATTACTACTTAATAGTTGATTAATAACTAAATAGTAATTCATAATTATTGGCAGCTAAATGTTGATACATATCATGATGCACCATGGCATGGAGTAGTGATTCGCATTAAAACCACATGTACTCTCATCCTTGATACCCGTATGAAGCAACGGTTTAAATTATGCTTGTGCATTCGTGTTTAAAACACAGAAAACATCAACTTTTACTGTTTTAAAACTTCATTATTGTTTATGTGACATTAATTACTTGTTACTGAATAATTGATGAAATTACCTATTCGATGTCACAGTATGTCAAATTTAAGTTGGCAGTAGTACTTGAAGTAGACAGTTTTTCATTCAATGAGGGAAGAAAGGGTTATTTATTGGTGTATATTTAGTACTAAAAGTAAGGGTTCTGCAATATGATCATTAAAATCAACTAAGATCAAAAATATTTCTCAAATTGAATTTTTTTTAGACCACATTAATCATTGAGTTGCTCGTTAGTCTTTAAACTTGTGCTGAAGGAACTAATGCGATTAATAATTTTTATGTTTTAAAAATCATTTGAAATTTTAGTTGATTTCAGAAGTTAAATTATATGATCCATTCAATTTCAGAACTTAGTTTGCCATTCACTCTATTTAATGGCTAAGGAAAAATATCAGAAACCATAAACCTCCTTATAAAAATAAAAAAATACAAGAAACCACAAGAAATGAATGGTGGCAACTGGCAAGACAATGTCAGTAATCATAAATTAGGATTCAATTCTAACAGATCTTACCCCACAGAGTTGTCAGTTCAGTGAAGAAAATACTAAAATAGTAGGGAAACTGATAGAAAGCAACAGAGTTTTGGTAGCCCCACAATTTTTTCCCAATGATAATTATAATACATTGAACTTTTATCCAGATGAAGTAACAACAAACAAATCAAGATACTTCCCTCTATGGTTTTATGAAAGAGACTATGCAGAGTTCAAGGATTTAATACTTTGAAAGAGGGGAAAAAAAATATTACACATTTAAAAATAACAGCAATTGAACTATTTACAACCAGATTACCTAGCTTAGGATCAACCATCAAGCTTTTTGGTTCCTCGTCAAGTATTCATGTAATTAATAAATTAATCAATCAAATTTCTATTGTATGAAGCCAATCATTGAGCAGTGAAAGACTGCAAGAGTCTTGCATGGTCCCCGTCTATGTTTGCGGAGTTCAAATCTGGTTTAGCTTGTTCAACCATATTGAATGAAGAATCATGTGAAACAGATCATATCTTATTGGTTTTGGGTTCCAAAGGAAATGCTTCTGTACCATCTTCACATTATTTTGCATTGCAACATATTTTCTCATAGGGATTGACAACAAAATATCCTTCAATCTAGGAATATCCTTCTCGGCCACCACCACAGAAAAAGCGCTCCAGTCCAGAACTTCACTAAGTGGAAGGACAAAATTATCTGCAATGATCACAGGAACACATTCGTAGTATATGGCTTCAACTATCCTAGGGCTATTAACTTCAAAGCCCATTGGACATAAACAATATTTACTTGATTTCATATGTTGAATATAAGTCATCTTTTTAGAGACCCTCAAAGGCAAACGCTTGTAGATTTTCATGTCTTCGTATTTTTCACCACCCCAATACTTAAGAAGAGTGGGACGCACTCTACCGTGCATGCTTCCAGCAAAGAAGGCAAGGATAGGACGTAGTGATGCTCTATTCCCACCAAGATATCTAAGAGGTCTTCTTGGTGCCCTTATGGTAGTTTCTGGAAGGGAAACATCTCTTCCTGCAATGAAGATTCTTTCAGACAGATCAGCATTACATAGAGCTTTTAAGGTGTTTCTGGCTAGTTCTTCATGTTCAGTCACTGTGTAAGGACCCTGCAAATGGGAGTTTCAAACAAGAGGCATATAAGAAAGAGATGTTTATGAAAACTTCAAGAAAAGCAAAGGTTCACTGAAGTGTTTTTCATTGTTCAGTAATCATAAAAAAAAAAAAAGTGTCAGAGAGGCCGCGATAAGTCATATAAATGAAATTGTTGCATAATTTCATACTCAATATGATATGGCCTTGGATTATTTCAAATTTCAAGGTAATAGACGGCTATCAAATGTTTAAGGGAAGCTGGAATTACGAAAGGGAATTAATCAGTTGCAAAAGGAGAACTGTGAAATATATTGGGAGCTTTGTGGCACTAGGTTATCCTATTATTATAAATCATCATCATCTATTATATGGGTGAACCTTTATGGGTCGAAGCAATTTGAAATTTATTTTTACTAAGTAAATTTGTTTTAATTTTTCCAACTAATTAATGAAAGACAAGGAAATGTAAGAACTAAAAATATTAATACTCTCAAACAATTATCAAATTTGGCGAAATCAAATTATCAGAGGAATCCAAAGGAAAAAAGACACCTACCCAATCATGGCAAGCAACAAGGAAATGATCTGACCCATGTGTGCGATTCCAAAAGGGATACTTTGCAGCAATCTTGTTTACATAGTCCCTAAGAAAGATTGATAATGGTTTCAAATCATGTGACCCAGGCACATAGAGTGTGACCTCCATTTGGCGTGCACTGTATGGAAGATAAAATAAGTGGGCCCTCTCGGGATCCTTGGTAACAAATTGCTTATTTTCCTGCATTAACTTCATAAACCATCCTTCAGAAGCATAGATTCCCTTAAGGGAAGGGTTGTGAAAAATAGGCCTTGCCCCATCACGATATATATAAACTTTAAGTACTGTTTCCATCAATTCATAGCTCCTGAAATTGAGGAACAGTGTTTATTTCAACATGGTCACAGATGCTTTTAACATACCAAAGACATAATCAACAATATTCAGCAGATTACAGACAACAAGCTATAGAATCAAGTCTCCAAACTTCGTCTCCTTAAAAACTTAAAAACTTGGTGGAGATGATTATAGAAAAGTAATGAAGTAAATAGACTCAACAATTTACATCTGCTTTACAAGACACTAAAATTCCATACATGGTCAAAACTACAAAACATACTAGGTAAAAAGACGTTGACCATCCTCATTAATGTCAGTGCCTAAAGGCAGCTTTTAAACTTCCTATTTGAAGGATGTATCATCACTAGTGATAATTGTAATAAAATTTAGGTAGGTTGAGTGGTCCTTTGACAAGTTAGCAAGACCATGTAGTCTAAAGTTAAAGCCTTCTTGCCTCAGTCTTCATATTATGTGATGAATGTATGCCTTCTAGACTTCAGTTTTCCAAGTTCAAAAAGCTTATATGTGAAAGATTGGTACTATATCGAAACAACTCATTAGAACTGTGATATAAAACCACTTGTGTGTCTTCAGCAAAGAGCTTATGCTTTTCAGATGATAAATTCATGACTTAGTATAACTCTATAACCAAGTGGTTTAGAATTTGATCCCTACAGCCCACATTCCTTTAATAAAAGAAAGCTGAACTTGAGCATGAGGCAAGTGGGCATATGTGTTTCCCATGCTTCAAACCTAAAGGCCCTTGCTTCAGCAGTAGGATTAGAGATGTAACATAAAATCATTAAACTGCAATTACTTAAAGGATCAAACTTGAGGTGGTTGGGTCAGAACACTAATTTAAGTCAAGTGGTCACCAAGCTTAGATGAATAAGTATTTCTAGAAGAGGGCTTTTTCCTATGATTGAATAATTTAATGAACGGAGATTGATAAACATCTCCAGTTTCAGAATGGTAAAAGCTGAGTTCAAAACAGTATTTGTTCAAGCATGTGCAATATAGATTGGGCTATATAGTTTTATCTTTTATTATGTTTTAATTTCATAGCTAGGGTTTTATTTAGGATTATCGATTGTTATTTGTTGTTTGGGATTCTATCCTATTTTATATTATCTTATTCTAGCCTTGGCGCAGCGATAAAGTTGTTGCCACATGACCGAAAGGTCACGAGTTCAAGTTCTGGAAACAGCCTCTTGTGTAAAACAGTTCAAGTTCGAATTTCTTTAGAAAACAAGTAAAAACATATCCACACTTAAATCATGTAGTGGATAAAGCTAACTAACAATGCACATTTTAGCTTAATTAAGGGTGGATACACATACACCCTTACCTGCTATTTTATAGGAATCATTTCCCTTTTTTTTTTAACTCAGAGAAATCAGTAACCATCACTTGCAATCACGACACTATCCAGTAACAAAACCATCAATAAGTATGCACAATTCAAAAGAAAATACGAATACCTTTTAAAAACAGAAATGTTCCTGAACAAAGGAGCGTAAAGATCAGCATCTTCAGTCACTAAAGTAGCATGATCAATCTCTTTCTTTGCATACACAAGGGCCTCAGTAGGTGTCATCAACCTAATGTCCGTCTGCAATATACATATCCAGCAAAATATTGGTAATGTCTCTCTTCATCTTACACTTCAATAAAACAAAAGAATGAACAGAGTCTAAAATCTAATCAACTTCTACCTGCTTACCCGAAGAAACACGCCCACGAGGGAATGAAGTTGTAACTGGTGTACTTGTATTAGCAAGATTTCTGTCCTTCTTTCGTCGCGCTCGAGTATCTATACTCTCAACTGACACCGATTGAACAAAGTTGTTGGATGAATTCGGAAGAGTGAGGTGAACGTTTTGAAGTATTGTCTCTTTGATAAACTTATTCGACGGTATAGCACTATTAGAAGATCGGTATGAATCAGTTTCACGAGGAAAATGAAAGTGTTTGTTTGGTGAAATTACATGAGTATGAACAATCATCTGAAACACAAACCCAGATACTGTAAAGATGGATACAAGAAGAAGCAATTTTCTCCAATCAATCTTGTGTCGAAAACAAAGCCACGATAACTCCCTCATTATAATAATAGTTGTTAGGTGGAACACCTTCTTCATCTCAAATTTGAATCATAGCGCAATAAATTGGAACCTGGTTCAGACGATGGATCTGAGTGCGGGAAAAGTAGTGTGTAACTGATAGCAGAGACAGCGAGGTTGACGGAAACGGTTAAAGCGGGTTCTGCCACCTTACAAAGCGTGTTGATGTTGTGTTCTGTTATGAAGATGCCAACTCCAATTCTAAAGGCATGAGAAAGAAGGAACAAGTACAACCCCCCACTCTTCGATACATCCAAAGTCAACTTTTTCCACCTTTTCTCTTACACTTTTATTTATGGTTTGTTTAAGACTGCGTTAATTAAAAGATAAACATTTTTATTTGTCAACTAACCTAGATAAGTTTGGATATGACAGAGATTTGATAAGATATAAAGTTAGATCGAGATATCGTATGATATGAGATGAATATCATAAACATTAATTATATATATTGTGTTTGATCTGCGCATAATAACAAAACATGATATCATTATAATTAAATGAAAAATTATTTTCATAATTAATTAAATATTGTAAAAATGATATGTCATTAATTATAATAGACATGATATCATTATTTTAAAAATGACAATATTTTAAAAATGGTAGAGTATCAAAATAATAAACAAGGAATGATTTTCTAATCACATTCGGATAGTTTCTAACCGAACCAATATTCAACCCATCAAGATAGTTTCTAACCCCAAACCAGTATTCAAGATATAAATTTTAAAGGAAAGGCATGATTGGATATGAAAATGATTTTTTTTTATCATATCCCTTTGATGCATCAAACATGAGATTTAAACAGGATATGATTAGTATATCATATCATTTTGGACCTTCATGGAAAATTACACCCCTTTCATTTGAGCAAATTTAGGTTTACCCCCTTGTAATTTGAGCAAATTTCGGTTTACCCCTTATTAATTTGAGCAAATTTCGGTTTACCCTCTGCCATATCTTTGATTTTGTACAGTCAAAATTCATGAAAAAGGTCCAAAATAAAAAATCTTCAAATTACAAAGACGAAATCCCAAAAAATATTTTACAGGGGTAAAACAAAAAATGACCTGTATTACATGGGGTAAAACACTATTAACCCACCTTTGAAATAAGCGTGAAGTAAATTAGTACTTTCAAAAAATAAAAAGAAGGTGATTCGATCAATGACTTTGTCCCCATCAACGTTGTAGATCCGAAAAGATGAGTATTCCAAGTCTCCGAAAAGAGACTTGAATGTAGTCATACTTGTAGACATAGATATTTTGTCGTTTTATGTTATTAACATGAATGTTGTGAGTTTGTTCATAAATTCATCCTTTTTATTTTTAGCGACTTTTGATATGTATTGTATCAATGCACTCTATCAATTTGAATGAAAGAATATTTTTTTTTTCTCAAAAAAAAAATGAAGTAAATTAAATAATAAAATATACTTAGGGATTGTAAATTTTTCTTAACCATGTAAAATTTTATATTGTTCACCAAATACGATTTGTTTAGGACATAATCCAAAAGGTTAATACTAATAAAATTGAAAAAAATTCAAATAAATTAAACTAATTTTTTTTTTTTTTTTAAATCCTAACTCAAATGTCTCAATAAAAGAAACTCGAATGTTAAAATTGTTAGGTTGTACGTTGCATCCTGTAACTCAAATTAAAACTTGAGAATCCTCATTTGCGTGTGTCAATTTTCAAATGTGATTATTATCATTTTATTAATAAAAAAAAGGCACTCTTTTTTTAAGGGAAAAAGTCACTTTTTTTTAACAACCTTATTATGATAACAAATCGTTTCAAATGAGGTCATGACACATAACTTCTTTTCTATAGGTTGCCTCCTCAAAATCAATGTTTTGTTCCAAAAATATCTGTAGAAGATAAAAAAAAAAGCACATTAGAAAATCAAATTATAATAATTTACACAAGTATGATACAAATATTATGTAGAAAAACAAGAATGATACATGAGATCGTATATTTGAAATCATAAACATATCACTCAAATTAAACCCAAATAACCACAGGTGTTTTTAAATATATTTTATTTTTCTCTCTTTTGGAGTGCTCTATCCTCTGCAATCTACATACACAAAGTGTGATAGTATCTAAGAAAGTTTTCGACATCTCTTCGCAATATGCTTGTTCAGTGTCGAATGCTTGCAACATCAAAATGTGTGGCATACCATCTATAATCAAATGACAATGCGTGATAATTCGAAGATCTGAATTTTCAATTTTGAAGTATCCTAATTTACAATTGAGAGCAAAGTCTGTCATCCATCCCCTCCAGTTTATGACGTCAAATCTTTATTTTAACAAGTTATTAACAAAGCTTTAATGAGTGTTTGAATCCACACTCAGGTAGCTTTACTCGCATCCTAAAGTTGTAGTTTGCCAAAAGCTATAAATTGTTGCTCTGACTCGGTTGTGCGTGTAGGCAGTTTCCAATGCAAAAACAAACAAATGCTTACATTTGGTAACTAGTTAGGGTGTGTTCGACTACACATGTAACAGGTTACTTGACGATAACATCCTTTGATCATATATATTAAATGCAATATTAATGTAAATTTTAAACATATCAATGTTGCATTTCTTTTGGAGTGTGTGTTTGAGATTCTTAAGGACACTTTATAACAAGAACTATTGACATACATCAATATCTTTTTGTTGCATAAGAAGAAACCATGAAGTTGTTTCGCACTTTTCAGGGTTTCAATGGGCTGAATTTTTACACAGTGGTCTTTTAGATGGACTATAAGATAGATCTATAATATGTTTGCTTTTGCGATAAGGAATGACACGAAAATATAGATTCACAAATTCGCAGTGAATATAACCACGAGATACAAGAATGAAATAACATGCATGAAATCAAATATAACATTCACAACCGGGTGTTAATATTGAAATTAGTCATACTTTATTATCGTTGTTATAGAGTCTTGTCTACCTTTGATATCACGGTAGATATGTCATAACCACGGTGATCATAGGTCACTGCGATTCTAAAAGCTACAAGTGTAGCTTACATGAAAATCACAATTGTTCATGGATCACCGTAATTCTAACGTATCGACCTTAATACTAAACAACACTTATTGTTTGTTTAAAACGACAATACATTTGCTTGAAACCCAAGTCTATCAAGAAGCTACATATCATGACTTCTATATTTTCACGTTCAAAGTATCTCGAAACTCAATAATCAAACAGTAAACGTGCATTCAAACACATACTTAGATTAGATTGGTAAATGCTAAATCAGTAATGAATAGGGTAGAGAATTAAAATCCATGAAACAAACCTTCACCAATAAAAAACTAAAAAACAAATCGACCATGTTTTTTTTTAAAGAAAATCGACCATGTTAAAATGCATGATCGCCACCGTACGAAAATTTATGAGTAGAATAGCCAATAGCAATTAGCCATATCATCTAACCATGTACCCAATAGAAACAAGCCACATGAGAACGAAACACGTGTTCTGAAAAACAAAGACGCACACAAAGCGGTGAAGAAACAAAGAAACGAACACAAAACCAAAACCCCCGAACATAAATCCACGATCTTCCTCTGAATCAAACCTTCTCCCGTTATTCTTAACCAGATCTACAAAGCTCTTTTGCGTCACTCCAGAACTTGGCCATGGCTGCGCCATTTTTCTCAACGCCTTTTCAGCCATATGTTTATCAGGTATTTTCACCAATTAACCTAGATTCTGTAACAGCTTAGATGAGCTTGAAAACACTGAATTATTATGTTTATTTCATTAATTACTTGTTCGCTTGGATCACATTTTGTGAAATTGGAGTGTTATAGAAGATTGATTAATCTTTATTTTAAGTGTATTAAGATTATGAGAAATTGCTCTTTAGTTTGTTTGATAAGCTGGATTTTATAATTTTTATCGCATGATCAACATGGTTTGTTTTGTTTGAGTTCACGATCATGATGATTATTGCATGGAGTTTATATGTTTTCTTTGGAACGTGCAAAATGAAAAATTGTCGAAATGGGATTTTTTAAAGAGCCATGCTATTTAATGCAACAAATTTTCACACGAAAGATCACGAACAGCACACGTAATGTATATTGGCCATTAGGGGTTTTGGCCGAAATCACAGTAGGATGCGCATTAACAGTAGGACACATTTCTACTCATATTGTCGTGATGTGTTTCATCGTGACAGTAAACATTTCCGTCTTTTTAACTGGCTTAGTTTTGTGGGATGTTAAAATTGACAAGTGACATGTTTTATTTTCGCGCGCATACTGGTCTGAGTAAGAGCTGCCCTTCTTAGTACAAGGGGATACGAAAAAGTGTAGAGCTCATCATAATGCTCTAATTAAAGAAAAAGGAAGTTTTCTTGGTATTTCGATTCATATCTTTGATTGCGATACTAAAAATATTATCTGATTTTGAGCATTTCTTATTGACGTGTCTCAATACGATCCCTGAACTTATATTATGGATGGAAAATGCTGATTATTACGAAGAACTAAAAACAAGAAACACGTGATTTAATGCATATATTGGCCGTGATTTCCGCAAAAGAGAGACACGTTTGGAAAATAATTTTAGTGCATATATTCCATTGACTCACTTTCTACGATAACCGTTTTTTTTTTTTTGAATAAATGGACATGTTTTTCATTCTTGCGATTTGTAAGATTTAGTAGTTCTCATTAGGGATAGAATTCTATAATAAAAAGAAAAATAACCGAACTACCGGCATTCTACACAATATCCGTCACAATCTCATGATGAAATTTTGTGTAATGTTGTTCAGAGCCAGCAAGACGCAATTATCCCATTTCAGATTTTAGGGGGTGAATCTCAGGTGGTTCAGGTATATGTGACTATCCAATCCCGAGTCCTAAATGTCAATCTTTTCTTGTTCCTTTTTATCAACAATTATGTAACATCGTGTGTCATTTGGTTCCTGCTATACAGATAATGTTGAAGCCACATGAAAAAATCATCGCAAAGCCTGGTAAGCTGTTGGGTACCTTTATTTGGTTCCAGGATGATCTTTCTTTGCAGACTTTAGATTAAAGCTTTGTACTGTCATTTTGAATAGTAAATATAGGTCACATGCTTGAATATGTATTCATACAAACACGATTCTATTGATAATATTGCTTGTAATAGAGGCTCGGGTCTATTTTTCACCCTGATGTCTGTCTGCTCAACATGGCCTATACTGGTCATGACACTTGGGCATCAATTGGGGATGAAATAACAAATTTATTTGGTTTGCATATTTTTAATTATCTTTTTTGGTCTAGATATAGTGTTCTTATTTGCTCAAAACCTTTTAAGGTTTAAATTATTTCCTTCATAGACAATGTTTCAATGATAATTCCCTAGTTCTTAAACTCTTTATTACTTGCGGCACTTGCCAATCCATAAGCTTGCGAGTAAGTATGTTTGTGATTTTCTTAGATCCTCCCTAATTATTAAATGAACAAGTGTCATCAAGTATGAGTTAGCCTGAGCCCAACTAATGTTAATTGCATGTGGAGATATGCAGATTTTTTTTTTTTGCACTTCGCTAATAGTTCTCATTGTAATATCTTTTTTACATATGTTATATGAAAATACATGCTCCAAGTATTACATAACTTACAGTTGGAATTGTGGAGAACAACTATCCATATTTTTAATCGAGACTGTACCCTATGGCAATTGTAGGTTCCATGTGCTTTATGTCTGGATCAGTTGAAATGGAAAATGCTTACCTTCCAGAAAATGAAGTTGGCATATGGCAGTGGTTGTTTGGCAAAACTGTAACGAACATTGTTGTTCGCAACTCTGGACCAAGTGATGGATTTGTTGGAATTGCTGCACCTTATTTTGCGAGAATTCTTCCGGTTTGTACTTGCATACCTCTCTAAATTGTTCAAATAATGGATCGTTACTCCTCTTGTTTGAAATTGATTCTCAAAATTCATCATTTATAAACATATATCTGTATCTATCTGACTGAAATATTTTCATGTGACTGTGTTTGCTACTTATATGAATACAGATTGATTTGGCAACATTTAATGGAGAGATTCTATGTCAGGTATATCTAATTTGTTTTCAACTGTTGTTCAAATTGATTTCAAATACTAAAATTCAATTTCTATGGGTTTACTGGTTGGTATTATTATTTTTAATTTAAGGATCAGAATACAAACATAACTTCATTTTGAATTTTTTGTAGCCCGATGCATTTTTGTGCTCGGTCAATGATGTGAAGGTCAGCAACACAGTTGATCAGAGGGGACGTAATGTTGTTGCTGGTGCTGAGGTGAGATATTTGGGATAATTGAGAGTTGAAAAGTTTCCTATAATTCCCCAATAACCTAAACTTGGTCAGTTGTCTGGGAAGCCGTTTTAGTTTTCTGTTTCGATTATTATAAGAAATGGACAATCTTGAACTTAGATGTGACAATCAGTGTAGACTGCATGTCTACAGTGAATTATTGTTTGTACCAAAATGTATTATGGACTTGGAAAATGTTCTAGGATGCATCATTTTTCCACATACCGGTGTAATTGATACACAATTTCCTGTTCATACATCATTAACAATAACACTTTGCTTTTAGTTAGTATGGCTCTACATATGATCTACCACCACATACAGCGCATGTTTTTTAGCACTTTATCATAATCATATTTCTTCCAACATAATATGTTTTCTATTGAAAATAAATATGGTAGAAGTTAAAGTATTATTGTCATGTGTATATATTACTTCTCTAAGACCATGTTTGCATTATAGGTATTCTTGAGGCAGAAGCTATCTGGCCAAGGGCTTGCATTCATACTAGGGGGTGGATCTGGTATATTATCTTGACTTGTATACATACTTATAGCATTACTGTTTTTATTTTTTGGTTTCCATTGCTACTTTTTCGTCCTTTCCAGTCCATCTTCCAATTTTAAACTGTCATTTTGTTTACGGTCTGCCTCTGGAGTATTTCTTGTTTTCTTTATTACTGGACTCCTGTAGTATTTCTAATTGGATATTGGATTCTCTTCATTTTTAGTTGTACAGAAAATTCTTGAGGTCGGTGAAGTTCTAGCTGTTGATGTTTCTTGCATTGTTGCTGTGACGAGTACAGTCGATATCCAAATAAAATATAATGGTCCTGCAAGAAGGACAATGTTTGGAGTAAGTAGCTTCTTTTTCTGAAATATTTTCATGTTCTGCAGTAAATACTGTTCTCATGAATTATTCTTTTTTGTGTGGCTCATGAAATGTGCTTGGTTGTCGCTGTAGAAACTTGAAATTCTTTTGTGAATGCCATAATAGTATGTCAAAATTTACATTTATATTTTCGTAATGGTTGGTGAAAATAGAACTTAGCACTTCGCAAACTGTCTGGGTTACTCCAAAGGGATGTAAATCTCTCCTTTCCTCAATAATTGTAGGATTCAATTCCAAATCTTTATGCTCGTTGCTAAAGACTTTACAGGCGGGCAATGTCAGCAGGAAATTATGTTATTAATTAAGCGAATGTGTTGGAGAAAATTGATAGTTTACATTACTAAACCTACTGGGGATTTTGATATTTTAAAGCGAGGAATTAAAGTTTAGTTCATGAAGATTTTCCTTGGGTTTCTTTGCCTCGTGTTAGTAACTAAACTTGAAGATTTGAGGAATTGAAGTTTAGTTCATGAAGATTTGAGGAATTAAAGTTTAGTGACTAACCCGAGGCAAAGAAACCCCAACAAAGGAAAAAGTTGTGGCGCAAAAAGGAAACACAAAACTAAAAGCTGCCTGCACCAACTGCTATAGAGAAGATTTATTAAGACAGAAGGTAGGGGTTAAATAGAGATGTTAGTTAGTTAGAATTTATTCTGTTGGACAATATAAGGATATGTCAAGCATAGAATTCAAAAAGAGTAGATGAATGCAGACATGTTTAGGTTGTAGTTTGTGATGGGAAAACACCACTCAAGTTCAAGAGAAATTTTTCCTGCACAACTATAAGTGATATAAAGGTTTTTGGGACAGTAAAAGGGGCTGGAAAAAATCAAACACAATGCTGCTGAGATTGGAGGTATATTAACAATGGATGAGACACAAGACAAGATATGATTAGGTGTGGAAGCATAAGAAAGAAAGTTAGATAAAACCTATTGTTGAAAAAATGTTAGTCTCATCTTGGACATGTGGAGAAGACTTATAGAAAATTCTAATAACGACGGCAACTTAGACGAAAAAATTGTCTAATAGATATAGGTAGAGGAATAAAATTACAGGTGAAACTATTAGGAAGGATTTTGATTTAAATGGACTGTTATTAGAAATCATTAGTGTCATTTAATCAAAGCAAGCAACCTTTTTGTTGTTATACATAGAACGGGTATGATTCAGTACCAAAAAACTTGGGGAGGATGCAACCAACTTTGGTAAACTGCATATTACTATTTTATGTACCGGATCCACCATGCTGCCTATGATCTCAGATTCTTAGTATCTTTCAAAATCCATCTTAATTTTCCTAAGAGTGTTATACAATATGATTTTGACGTGATCTCGAAATTACAGGGCGACAATGCAGTAACAGCTGTTCTAACTGGACCAGGCATTGTGTTCATACAAAGCTTACCTTTTCCCCGTTTCTCTCAGCGAATTGCTAGGTAATCATTCTGCTAGTAACAAAGTGTAATCACAACATCAACTGAATACTGTCATGGATTAGTGAATGATTTTACAATATGATGATTTGCTGTCTGATTTTCAGGGCGGTGACATCTCCAAACATGAGGGAAAATCCAAAGTTTTTCATACAGATTGCCCTTTTCTTTTTCCTGGCATATGTGGTCATTGTATCTTCCTTAATATTGACAGATGTATGAATGTCACTTTATCTTCTGTTGTAGTTTTACTTTTCTCCTGAGTATTATTATAGGTAGGTGGTGCCTTGGATTCCTATGTCAATATCGGGTTTCTTTTTGGCAGATAATATTTGCCATTTTTTTATAGATCTAAATTATACTATACAATGTTTATCACCAATATAGAGTTTATTTCATTTCATTAGTAGACCAGTCATTTTGAATGTCTTTGCCGTTCTATGATGAATTGATGGATTATTTTCAGCTTTTCATTGGATTTAACGTTTTATGTGGTAGTGCATTGAAATCAATTTCTTAATTCAATGTCTAAAATTGTGCGTCGATAAGAGCCCTATCTTTATGTATCTTTGTCGATTTTTTTGGTGTGAACCAGATCTCTTGTGCTCTAGTGAATATACTATATTTTTTTTTCGAGCCAAGTATGATAGTAACGAGTGTAAAGCTTTCCCTTAAAAAATATCATTTATCTTAGTTGGTTTTTAAAATATCAAAAAATGTGGTATCACACTCTATTTCATTCGATTTCGTACAAACCACCAATCCAATACAATAGTAAAATTCCCAGTTTAATTTTTTGAACAAGAGTATTGACATTAAACCACTGGTACATAATATGAAATTGATGCCTTAAACATACATACAACAAAATATAACAATGTAATAATAATAATTTTGATTTTTAATATTAACTAGAGTGCAAAGTGCAGACAAACACTGACATTTTTTTTTAAGGAAAACACTAAGATGTTAGTACTTAGTATGTCCGCTTTTTTCAATAAAGACGTGATTTGATTTTTACAGATAAAATTAAATTTGTTTTAAAATTTGAATAAAATGATTTGGTAAAATAAACAATAAATTATAATTAAGAGCCTTTTTCTATATTTTCTAAAGGTTGCCCTTCAATCGAGAATGTAATCATATTTAAGATGTGTCAAATACTAAATTTACATGGTTCTTTCGGTTGAAATTTGAAAAATTTGTACTGTTTTATATGAATAGTGTTAGCATCACATTTTTTTGGATATATTCTACAACACTTTTTTGTTGGTAAAATCAACATAGGTCTCGTTAAATCACATAGGTCTCGTATAAATCTACTGAAATCCATATAAATTTTGACAAATAAAAAAGGTGTGTAAGAAGTGTGTATTAAAATAACTACTTTAATAGTGTCTAGTATTGTTTATATTGTAGTGATGCTCCTATTATTTAAAGTAAATTAAATAATTTAAGTGAAAGATAAATTTGGAATAAAATAAACAGTTTTTTATAAAAAAAACAACTAATTAAGTAAATAATCCTTAAAAATATTTTTTTTAAAAATTAATGTCTATAATTTTTTTTGTACTTTTTAGGCTTAATAGCAGTTTTAGCCCCCTAACTTTTTTAAAGTTGCGATTTTAGTCCCCTAAGAAAAAACTACAAAATTGTCCCCTAAGTTTTGCATCTGTGGCAGTTTACAAATCTTGTAAAAAATTTGTCAGAACTTTCATTTATTAGTATTTTTTTGTAGAAAGACGAAATGACAAAACTATTATAAATTCACAAACAGATGTAAAGGTGGGGTTCGAACACAAATAAAGGTGTCCGGGTTCAAACTCTGATAATGATGTCTGGTCTAACAATTTTAACAATTTTATCGGTTGAACCAGTATTTATGGAGAAAAGAATTATTAGTATTTTTTTTTTGACAAGAGAATTATTAGTATTATTAATTAATCCCTATTACACATAATAATTTCCATCCGCATTTTAAATTTTTAATATCTAAAAATGCTAAAGAAAAACATTAAATAGGTTTAAAAAACATCCAATAAGTCCTCGTGAGCTTAACTAATTGACAGGGACATTACATGCCTGATATCTCTTGTGTGAGCTAAGTTAAAAAAAAACCACCCAAAAGGAGAAATATGGAAAATTGTTGAACAATTCACGGAAAGACATGTGTTACGGTTAGTTAAACTTATCAAAGCAACAATTCATAAGAGGTCTTGTCTTTGAAGACCACACCATAATCTCGTGAGTCCCAATCCCATTCCCATAATTCAATTCACACAAACCATTCTCTCTTTTTGTTACTCTTATCCTCTCTCACCCTAACTTTCCCAACCCTAACAAACTCCTCAATTCAATTCTTCGTAACCGCTCTTCGATCTGTTTCACCGTTATTCAATAATCAATTCCAATTTTCTGCTGCTTCGACGCTAGAAGAAGAAGATGATGAAGAAGCTCTCGTTCGCGATTCTCGTTTGAAGGCTCAGTCACCGTCGATCAGGAAGGTTCGATCTGAATCAGAATCATTGGAACAAATCTCTCACAGGCTCGTCGCGTATGGTTTGATTACGGTTTAATTACACCGAAGGAACAATCAAATCTTGTTGTTCTTCTGCTTCGGTTCGATTCAATCACAAACCCTAATTACTGTTGATATGGCTTCTCCAAGTTTCTGATTTCGATTCGCTGGATTTGGATTCGCCTGATTCTCAAGCTCAACAGATTCGGAGGAAGGTTTTTTGGTCCGCTCGTGATTTTTTTGTTCGAGGAATTTGAATTCTCTGGATTCAGAGTTTTGTAACGAAGAGGAAGCTTCAGCGAAGAATTACACAAGTGAATCTCATTGGTTTGATCGGTTCGATTTGTGTTCGATCCTAATTTTAGTATAATCTGCAAGTTTAGGGAAAAGAAAAAAAGAAGAAAAAAATAGCTTGAATTTATTGTACTGTTTTTGATTTGTTCAGTTTCAATATCAGGGTTTTCTATTAGTTATTATTTTTATAATTTCAGAGGCTCTTTGTCTTTTGTTATTGCTTTGGTAAATTAATCATCTTTTATAGATTGAAAGAGATATATACCATGGCGGTGTATTATAAATTTAAAAGTGCAAGAGATTATGATTCAATTTCCATGGATGGTCCTTTCATCTCTGTTGGTACTTTGAAAGAAAAAATATTTGAATCAAAGCATTTAGGGAGAGGTACTGATTTTGATCTAGTCGTCACCAACGCCCAAACCAATGAAGGTTGGTTCTGATTGTTTTTTAATTCAACTTATTTTGAACTAGTGATCTTCGGCCAATTATATGAGTGTGTGTGAGTTTCAGGTTTCAATTTGGTGCTTAATTTTAAATTTTAAAAATAAACCTTTTGGATAATCCTTAGCTTTCATGTAGCCGACCCCACTCAGTAGGAAAAGGCTTGGTTACCGTTGTCGTTGATAATCTTTTAACTTTGAGTGGTTGATAATCCTTAACTTTGAGGAGGGGCTTCCAGGATAAACTTTACAGTATTATCTTGTACCTCTCAAAAGTACAAATTTTTACCAATTTTATTTGAACATTAACTGAGACAGGTTTGATTTGAATGTCACTTTCCACAGCCACAGATAAAACTGAGTAATGTAAAAAAAAACTAACAATTAAAAGGTCTATGGTAAGATGTAGTTGAGCTGCAATCTAGTTTTAGCAATTACAAGTGCCCAACTTTGCTGCGGGATTTTTCTTCGGTTGTTCATATTATTAGGCTTCATAAATAGCATATTTTCAGTGTTTTACAGTTGATCTGTCTCTTGGAATTTCAGAATATCTTGATGAAGAAATGTTGATCCCTAAAAATACCTCAGTGTTAATTCGTCGGGTTCCAGGACGACCACGTTTACCAATTGTTACTGAACAAGAGTACTATCTCAAACCTTTAATCTCGTAATTACTGTTATTGGATTTTCACTATGCATTTGCGCATATAATTTTGTGTAAAGGGGAAGTCATAATATATCACTTTCTGTTTATGTTCTCCATGTATAGTGGCACATCCAGAAACTACATTGTTCATTTGTGTTTGTGAGATATATTATGTGTTCTTGAGTTGCGGCTGTATTTTGTTTTTTGCAGACAAAAGGTGGAAAATAAGGTGGTGGAAACTGAACCTGCTAACAGTAGCTTACCAGCTGATGATATGTCTGCCATGAAATATGTAAGTCTCTTGTTCTTGTCATTTTGTGTTTTTTGAAATAATCCGGCTGCATTATTCAGGGAATTGAGCACTTTGATCATTCAACAGGTTGAAGATTCAGATTGGGATGAATTTGGCAATGATTTGTATTCAATACCCGATCAACTTCCAGTTCAATCGATCAATATGATTCAAGAGGCTCCTCCAACAAGCACAGTTGATGAAGAAAGTAAGATTAAGGCATTGATCGATACTCCAGCGTTGGATTGGCAACAGTGAGTAAATTATTCTCCTTTCTTTGATGTGTTGTTTTGTACATAGAATCAGTATAGGATGGAGTTATAAGTATAATCATTAGATACATGGAACCAAATATATACTATTTCTTTCCCTCCTACAAGAATGAGTAGTACCCTCTCTTATTCTTTTCAAGAGGAAATGGAGATTCCTCATCTCTGAAAGATCTGTATTGGCATAGTTGATCAATGTTTTTCCTACCAAATTTGAGCTATGTTTGGATATCTTATGATTAGTGAAATGGAACTCATGGAAGGAATTAAGGAGATGGGATGGGATAAAATGACTATATTATAATATCCCATACATGGGGGGATAAGAGGATTTAGACATGAATGAACTCCAATCATAGCCTAAGGAATCATTATCCTTCAGAACATTTCATTCTACATGCCTAAAAGGCCTTTCTTTTGGTAAAAACACTTGTATTATTGGATTTCTAATGTTCTATGTTGTTCCATTTTTTGCATGCAGTCAAAGTTCAGACTTTGGCCCTGGTAGAGGTTTTGGAAGGGGCATGGGTGGACGGATGGGTGGTGGACGTGGTTTCGGTGATTCTCTTTCATTCATTATTCGATAATTTTTTTTTTAGTTATTTACTTCTTTGAATGTTAATGAACTAATGGCTAATGTTTATTTACTTGCTGAGCAGGGTTGGAGCGGAAAACACCTCCACAAGGCTATGTATGTCACAGATGCAAGGTGCCTGGTATGTTAAAATTTCTAAATTTTATAATTCCCCATCTACAAAATGCTGGATACCAATGTCAGTTTGTGTAGCTTACTTTTTCTTCTCACTTTTGTTTAGGACATTTCATTCAGCACTGCCCCACAAATGGTGATCCAAATTATGACGTCAAGAGAGTCAAGCAACCTACTGGTATTCCTAGATCTATGCTGATGGTAAATCCACAAGGTTCCTATGCTTTACCAAATGGTTCGGTAGCTGTTTTGAAGCCAAATGAGTGAGTATATCTTGATTCTTCTCGTCCATTCTGTCATATGTAGACATGAAGTTGAGTTTCATGTTTTCTTTTAAAACAGGGCTGCTTTTGAGAAAGAAATGGAAGGGATGCCATCTACTACACGTTCTGTCGGGGATCTGCCACCTGAGCTCCACTGCCCCCTATGCAGTAATGTTATGAAAGATGCTGTGTTGACAAGCAAGTGCTGTTTTAAAAGCTTCTGTGACAAATGTATGTGTTTATGCCTAGTAGTTATTTCTGGTTTTCACTTTTCAGCATTAGAATATCATACTAATGGGAGCACTTAATATTAGTTATTTCTGTCCCTCTTCCTCATTGAGAAGGCACTAAATATTTCAGATGTTGTAGTGCTATTTTTGGTCCTGAGCTATTGTATATAATGTAATCTTATACTGAAGTTATGTTGTATAATTCTGAAAATTCTTTTCAGGTATTAGGGACTATATTATTTCCAAGTCAATGTGCGTATGTGGTGCAACGAATGTTCTTGCAGATGATCTTTTACCTAACAAGACATTAAGAGATACCATCAATCGCATACTGGAGTCGGGCAATAGCAGTACTGAAAATGCTGGGAGCACTTATCAAGTTCAAGGTTATTAAAACTGTGATGATTTTACTCGTCCTTGGACTATCACTGGCCATCAATTGTCACATTTACATTGAGTTTCATTTTTCAGATATGGAGTCTGCTCGCTGTCCACAGCCTAAGATTCCATCTCCAACATCATCTGCTGCCTCTAAGGGAGGACTAAAGATTTCACCTGTTAATGACGGAACAACAAATATACAGGATACAGCTGATGAAACAAAGGTTGTTTCTGCTCCACCACAGGCATCAGAACATGTAAAGATACCTAGAGTTGGTGATGTATCTGAAGCTACTCATGAATCTAAGAGTGTGAAGGAACCAGTGTCCCAAGGGAGTGCCCAGGTTGTTGAGGAAGAAGTGCAGCAAAAATTGGTTCCTACTGAGGCAGGTAATGTAGATTGTTACTATGTCATCCTATTTTTTTTTTTTTTTTTTT
>Ga0099826_10000309_pt1 | contig 21974 bp, 17 predicted proteins | sample Mtrugardesep15_FD_76830 | JGI IMG/M metagenome (GOLD analysis project Ga0099826, IMG submission 76830) | Root nodule microbial communities of legume samples collected from California, USA - M. trunc garden sep15 | ecosystem: Host-associated > Plants > Roots > Nodule | place: USA: California... | reverse complement strand
TACCTGTACAGTTGACGCTGCAGTTAGCTCACCAGCAACTGCACCACCCAAAACTCGTCCATCAGCCCCTGCAACAGAAACGTATAAACTGCTTGTTCTGCTTTGTTCACCATTATTTTCAGATAGCGGCATAGGACCTGATAACGAAATAATCTCAAATTGGCCCTGCGATGCAAAATTACGTCAGATGATGAGAATTGAATTTAAAGAAAATAATATTCAATTATAAACTCAACCACAAGTGTTTAAACATAAAGAAAAGATGCTGTTGAGCTTAATTCCTTTTGAAAAAACAAACAAAAATTCCACCAATATTGATTATCAACTTTTTACATACACTTATTAAACAAGAATAACTTGCTGGATTTGGAAAGGGTGCGGAAAGAAAGTGTAGGTTACACAGTTGGTTTGTGTTCAATGAAGGGAACCTACAATGCCTGTGATAAAGGAATATTAACATACAGTGGAAATTCTTGTGAGTTGCAACTTATGACAACACAAACTCAGGTCAAGCTAAGAAACCAACACCTATCCATAGTCATCCTGTCTTCACAGTTGAGAACCAACTCACCCAAAGCCTTGAGTCATTAAATGATGGCACATGCATAATTTTATGACATCTCTCACACAAGACATGAAGTATAGACAATGCCCTGGTTAATTTTATCTTTTAACTGGAATTTAGAAGAATGGTAAACCAACCCTCCCAAAAGCTAATCCTTGACGCTGCCATTCTTCTTACAAAGGCTTAAATTTCAGCGAAGATAGAGTAGACATCTGCATTGCCTACACTTCCGGTGTGCAGGGCTCTTGGAATAGGGAGAATGTCAGATACAGAATCATTTATGAGCCTTCACCTAACATTTCAATCTTCACGGTATTTGGTCTGTAGAATCTATCATTCAAACAATACTGTTTTTTCATAATGTTCTTGGTAACAAACAGCGAAGACAATCTGAGCTTTTTCATTATGTTAGCCTCTAAACTTGCATGTCATCAACTTATGGTTACCATGGTCCAGATGCTTTTTTTTTTTTTTTGCAACAAAATGATCATATGAATTGAGAAAATTAAAAGAGAAGAATGTGTAAATCATTTTTTATTCGTTGTCACACTTACCCTCATAGTCATACAACCAATAACAGATATCACAATGATCCCATGTAGAAGGTCATTCAGTTTCCTATCAATTTAAGGGTGTTTTAGGTGATACAACATAAGATGCCGCCTTTTTTCTCATAAGAAACTATAAACAATAAATAATGAAAAGAGCAAGTATAAAATTTGGTCCAATAAATCACTTTTACTTCTTGAGGTCACCAAGCTACCATTCCAAGTAGTCAATGCCATACAAAACGCTCCAGAGAAAACATGTCAAATTCTTATAACCTATATTATATTACCTTCTTTTTAAAAGACTCAGTATCCAGCCCAAGGACCGACTAATCTGAGTGGTCCAATCCCACCGTCCACTTGCAGGGATAACCTATTATATTGCTTAACTATCTATATATTTAACATCCTAAAAAATTTCAGCAGAAAGAGATCCTTTGTTGTGGGATGAATATTAGACTACCAGAAAATGGTACGTATGCCATGCACTGAAAAACACAAACTTCAAATGCAACAAACGTAATATTGTGTAACAAGCTCCTCTGCAAGATCTTGGCAAAACAGTCAAATTTCCTCTAGAAAGTATTATTGCTGGGGCTGTGGCATGCTCATAATAAGATCCCAGTTCCATGCAAAACAGAACTTCCAAACAGTGTTGTAGGCGGTACATTGGGAGAGCCAAACTCCCGCCATACCGGCTGCTTTGTGGCGCCGTCATATTGGATCATGGCGGAAAATCTGCCATATCAGCTGAAATTGGGCACAGCGGAGAGCCCAAAAATCGCCACCGATATTCGCCATCGGCGGTATTTGATAACACTGCTTCCAAAGCACCTTTTCTCGACAAAGATAGGTTTTAAAAAGAAAAGGAAAAAAGGGATGAAAGAGGCAACCGTTTTATTCTGTAATATTGCACCCATCTAATAAATCAGACATCCATCCTAAATATTTCAGCAGTTTAAGGTTTTTAGCCCTGTTTGTCTTCCATTTGAACTAGGAAGCAGAATAGTGTAGAAGAATTTAGGCAATAAACCTCACCATGCGCAACAATATATCTACTAATTGGTATTTTCTTGCAAAGTTTTTAGCATAATATTAGCAACAACAACAACAAAATAAGAATAAAGGATGCAAGAAATTAGATTAAATCAAATACATATGGAAAATACTTGGAGCAAAGAGTGGTTTGTAGCTTTTGCAAGAGTGACTAATTACAATGTCAATTTTGCTTATATTTAGTCCACTCTCTCTCTCTCTCTCTCCCACCTTTTTTTCTCACTTTATTCTGTTTTTATTTCTCTCTCTTCTAGCACTTATTTATAAAATTCATCTCCGACTAAATAGCCTTTCTCAAGTCAATAGAGATTATATATAAAACTATTTCGAGCTGGCATCTCCAAAAGTACACAGTTTCACTTTCAATAGCAAATTATATTATTATGATATATTTCACTTTCAAAAGCATTATATTAGAACACATGAAAAAAAATTATTACTTGCTGAACAATAATAATGAATTGAGTTCTATATATTTTTGACAAGTTGTACCTGTAAGAACATGCATGTCAAACAATCATGTATATTATCAGATGATTTACAATATAGCATAAACATAGCTTAATACAATGGATAAAGTAAAAACAAATATTGACTACATTCTCAATGAATATAAAAAGTACCTCATATCTTGCAATACTGCCTGATGCTGGCTGTCGAAGGGTTACACTGCTGATTGCACCAATGGCAGAAAGAATACAAACCGTCCGAGGCCCCGTCTGAGAAAAGGCCATAACTTTTTCTGTAATGTCCTGCAAACAAGAGAAGCATACTTGTGAGAATGGTCTATAACAACTGGAAACTACACCAACCCTGCTAATAGGAACTTCAAAGAATATTTTAAAACCAAAATAAATAAATAAAATAACAAGTACATGTAAAATCACGTGCACCCAATAAAATGCATCTACGTCAAAATAGTAATTCAGACAATAATGAATAATTCCTTTTTTTTTCTGCCTGTTTTATACCATATACCAAAAAAAAAACCAACTAGTACATTGATTGACCAAAACAAAAAACTGCAGTGCAGGCGGATGCTATAAGTTACTTATTTCCTTTCTGAGTGCAATTCTATGCAATAATGTCGGTTAACAATCTCAAAAACACAGTACTCAAAATAGAAACTATAAGACATAAATACACCTCTTAAATTTTTAAATAAATTAAAAGGTATCCAAAATTAACAAACACTTCACAGCAACAAATATAAGGAATTTGATGATCTCGATGTTGGATAGCTTATTACGTACACAGGCTCGAGAACAAAAGCATTGAACAAGCATCAATACCAATTTTACACGCAATAAAGGCAAGCATTTAGAGCTGTAGAACTTTAAAAGGAACAACGTGAACATGAAGAATACAATTCTAGTTAATTGTAAAATGAAGATCTCAATTTGAGGAAAATATGTTGTGCAGTATAACTAGTTTGACAATACTGATTTGACACTCTGCTTTCATCACCAAAAAATATTAAGAACCCTTAAAATTACCTAAGAGCAATATCATTGAAGTCAGTCTCCAAAAAAATATACATACATTTAAATAAATGGCAAGACAATCATCATCACAAGATTGTCTTTCTAAGTTACAATGAAGAGGCAAGAGCAATAACAACACCCCATAATTCAAATCCTTCTGCTCCGGTCTATTAATCGTGAATCAACATAAAACTAGCCGTGCAATTTGTAAAGTCCAATAACTAAAGAAAACTTGAAACTGAAACTTTCTACCCCTAACTAAAACATCAAAGGAAATATCACCCCATATTGGGAAAAACACAAATCCCACGTAGAATGGAGATGAGGCCTGAAATGAGCATCCGTCGCTTTACAAGCCAGTCAGTTTTGTAAGGTTGAATTAGGCGGAATTTAAAAATCTAATATGGTATTAAGTCTATCGATTCGAGGCACCCACCATTTAATATCCACGCACCAAGCCTGATAGTGCTGGCGGTGAGGGGTGTACTGGAGAAAAGCAAAGTCCCACATAGAGAATAGAGATAATGCCTCGGATGAGTTTATAAAGAGAGACACCCCTCACTTTACAAGCTGATTTTGTAAGGTTGAGTTAGACCAAATATAAAAACCTAAATTACCTAATAGCCAATAATTTTGACAAGAGTCGTCAACTAATGTTAGGATTTACAGTTTACAAAGCGATTAGAGATGGCCAACCAACTAAGTGACTCTATATTTGTCATGCAATGCAATTGTCACATGCCGAAAGTGAATCAATCAAATGAGCCAAACCCTGTTTTCAATTTGTATTCTTCTTATTCTTATTCACTAATTAATTTTAAGAACATAACTACTTCATCCAATTTTGGGTTCCAACGTGATCTATAAAGGGCCCGTTTGTTACAGATTACAAAAGAAAAAGTTATTTTTAGAGCTTATTGAAATAAGCAGAAGTTGTTTTGTGCTTGTTTACCATAGTTAAAATCCCTTTTTTAAAACAAATCACTTAACAAAAACAATTTTCTGGAAAAACTACTCAAAACACCTTCTTACATGAAGCAGATTTTGGATTTTATTCAAAAGCTATAACAAACAGCCAACCAATAACTTTTAAAAGTGATTATTTTGTTTGAAAAAAGGTGATTTTTTTTCTCAATAAACTGTAACAAGCAGGCTCTAACTATACTTCACTCTCAGATAAGCTAACAAAAAATGTTAACTTCAAAACCTTACAAAAATATAGCAACAATTTAAGCAAGAAATTGAAAATATAGAATTACCTCACCAGACTCCACCAAGATTACGTGTGGAGTGAATCCAGTCCCACCAGCACCTTCACAAAACAAACAAAAAACAAAAAAGTCACAATCAGAATCATCTACATTCAAAAAATCACTTAAGCGCTTAAATTAAATACCAAATACACCGGACACGACACTGACACATCAGACACGTCTTCGATCAGAAGTATCAGTGCTACATAAACAAGAAACAATTACCAAGAGCATCTAACTGCTTCTTCCCAGAGCCAGGCGGCCTTCCTCTATGTTTCTTGGGAGGCGCATCGGCGTTTCCAGAATCACCAGCCGAAGCAGCAGACGTAGCAGCAACAGGAGAAGAAACAGGAGCCAAACCAAGAGCAATGTTACCATCAGGCGAGTATTTCCTCGGCCGGCCACGTTTCTTCTTCCCAAGCGTCGACGGAGAAGAAGGACCGTCGTGAGTAACAGAAAACGGCTCCGATTGCGGAGAAGCGAAAGGAAAACGAGCTGTAGCGGGCGCCATGATGTTCGCGGTGGTTGTGGTGGAGGAGTTAGGGCTGATCATGGTGGTGTTAGTTGGAGCGTAAGATGTGGGACCCACCATCATGGTTGGTTGTTGTGGTGGTGGTGTTGAGCGGGAATCCATTGCGATGATGATGAATGTGAGTGAGTTTGTTAGATCAGAAAAAGTGATGAAATTTGTTTCTGAGAAAAGAGAAAGAGAATGCGTAGTAACTTCTTTAACTTTGGAAACACAACACGAACTAGAAGTACAACTCTAATGCTAACTGGGCTTTATTTACTTCTTTAGGGTTTTTAACCTTAAATAAATAATTAACTCACACTTTTTTCTCAACTACTTTTCTTTATAGAAACTTTTTTCATAACTACTACTCATTTTAATTTTGAATTTCATTTATGGATTTTCTGATCATTGTTCTTAGATATTGTGTGAAAATGGAATGAATATTGTATTTACTCAAAAATTGCATGTTTTAATGACTATTTATTAGTTATACATTGTCAACAAAAATGGGTATTTATTGTTTTTAAAATTTTAACTAGCTCGTTTGATGTAGCTTGTGTGATGTATTTGATAACTTTTATTTCATTCTTCCTTCAAAAAAAACTTTTATTTTATTCTAATTAAGTATTTATCTCTTAATATTAGTAAAATTATACAATTGGTCCCTTAATATTTTTTGGTGTTAAATTGGTCCCTTGATTTTATTTTTTTTAAGAAAATTGTTCCCTTAATTTAATTTTAGGTAAAACTTTTGTTCTTTACTTTTTTTCTTGATTTAATCTTTTATAAATATCAATATTATTATTATTATTATTTCTTTTAAACAAAAAAAAACTCATCAAACTAATAAACAAATTCAAATATTTATCGTACAAACTTAGAAACCCAAATTACATTAAAAAAATCCTATAAAAATGATACGACATTGACCTCTCACGACGCAAATGATTAAATCAAGAAAAAGAAAGATGGAGAACAAAAGTGTTACCCGAAATTAAGTTAGGGGACAAAGTGTGTAATTTTTCCCTTAGTATTTCATATTTGAGCAAAATTGATGATAATGAATGAGCTTATAGCCCGAAAGTTGCAGCTAGAAACTTAACTGCACAATTAAAGATATTCTTCGCTCAAGCACTAAGAAACATAGCAAATTTCATTGTCACTGACTTGTCCCAGCTCTCGATGAAAGGCGACTTAATTTCAACCAAAATCTTTGAAAATGAATACATCAACGGAGTTGAAGGATGCAAAAAGATTCTCCATGTGGGATATTAATTTTGAAGAAAGGAGAGCCCTACAACAAACCATGATTCCTCTCTTAAAATCCATCAAAACTCGGAAGCTTGTTGCGCTTGACATAGGTTTCTTTGAATTTGTCTTCTTAACTATTGAGAAAGTGCCCTCCATTTGATCGACAGGTTCCTGGGATGACCAATTTGAAACTCTTCATTTGTCAAATGGGTTCCTAACTTTTACTGACTCTTAAAAACAATCGAATGCCCATGCTTTGATTTGTTTTGCTGATCTCCCTCAGGAGTATCAGAGACAAAAAATTTATATGAAATTGCTTGTGATATTGGTATGGACATAAGCAACATATGGCTTATGGTGGTAAACAACCATGGATTCTCAACCCACTTCACCTATATAACACTTTGTCATTTCCTGGCACTCATTGAAAAGGCAATTGTAAGCCGATGGGTAATACCTCCACCTCACGTTCACACTTAACAAGGTTTCAAAACCCCTCAAACAAATGTGTGGTGCTAGCCAATTGAGGCCAAGACAAGAGGTGCTCTAGGAGACTAGGATACAACTGAAACACACGGATTGGCAACTCTGCCTAGAGATTTTGAAACTATTGATTTTGCTACCTTTTCATGAGGAGATGGAACTAAATCACACTAGAAGATTTTTCTCTTTATCGTTATTTCCTTTATCGTTGACAGAAACAACATGGTATTTTTCTCTCTCACCTAACTCGATACAAAAAATGGGAATATATGAAAAGGTGTTTCTATGACAGATCTTATTGACCTCAACCTAGGATTACGACAACCTATTTGATGAATCTAAACCTACAAGTAGATAAATAGGTAGTTGACTTCATTTAAAGGTTCAAAAGAAGAAGAAAATACGAAGTACATCAATTTTATATACAATGTGCAACAAAAAGATTAACATATCATTGAGTTTAACCATATAAAAAAATAGGATCAATAGTGTTTTACCCCCTTGTATTATAGGTCATTTCCAGTTTTCCATCTTGTAATTTTTTTTCTTCAGTTTTCGTCCTTGTAATTCGAAGATTTTTTAGTTTTGCACATTCATGGCAAATTTAGCCCCTTGTAACTTGAGCAAATATTGGTTTACCCCCCTGTAATTGAGCAAAATTCGGTTTACCTCCCTGTAATATGAGCAAATTTCGTTTTACCATGTGTCATATCATTGATTTTGTACCGTCAAAATTCATGAAGGTCCAAAACTAGAAATCTTTAAATTACAAGGACGAAAACTAAAAAAAAATAGAGGGTGGAAAAGCAGAAATGACCTATATTATAGACGATAAAGCAGCATTAACCCAAAAAAATATTGTAGAATTATGAGTACATATATTATATCAAGACCAACAATTGACAAGAGCAACTAGCTCCAGCCGAAACTCTAATCCATGAAAGCCTTAAATATTGAAAAGGTAGGAATATAATTGTTGAGATGTAAAGTCAAATTTCCGAGTTTTCTTTCTCCCTCTATTCACCTAGTTCAGGTAATAAAATCTAAAATGTTCTACTTGCATAATTCAAGTAATAAAATTTAAAATGTTGTAGGATGTAGAGAGTGATTTTAACGTGCTTTTACACTGTTTAAATTCTATAACCCAAAATATTGTAGGGAGCTTGAGAAATCAAGAGGGTGAAAAAAGAAATTCTTAAATTTTTATACACCTGAACCAAAACTCATTATCCGTTAAAAAAATATGTGCAAGATAAACCCAACCCACACATCCACATAAAAAAAAAAAACCAACAAAACAAATTGAATTCTTATTGTTAGTTTGTGATTTTAATTGCCGACCAAAATGTTCTAACTGTTTGTTTAAAAAAATGAATGTTCTAACCGTTAATTTATAATTATTCAAATTATCTCTAAATTTTTATTATATTAGAGCATAACCTCCAATTTGCAATGTGTAAAATTTAATATATCCCTTCTTTGGTCCTTAATAAACACGTTAAAAAAAAAGTCAGGATATATATTTTTTTAGTTTAGATAAATTTTGATCTATCCGGTAACATGGATGGTGGCAACAGTAACAGTATGGTACTCTGGTGCGGTGACGAAGTAATCTCACGGTTGAATGAAAGATGCCTACTGACACTCCGATGATCAAGTTAATATGAAAAATGAGAGGAGTATATATGAAAGTGTGAGAAAGTGAATTGAAAATGAAGCAAGATCAATCTTATATGGACGCGCATGAGGTATAACCGTCTTCATGTGATGTGACACGTGCGCGATGCTTGATGCCATGGGACATGTTCCAGTGGAGCAAGACATATTGTTGTTGACGTGATCTTTCAAATAATGCGTCTTAAGACGGTGAACGTTTTGTCCGCGTGTCACATTAACCTTATAATCAGTCCGAAACAAATTTAATATTTTATTACATAAATTTAGTCTCTACCCTTAATTCATTTACCGTTAATTAAATGCTGTTAATAATATTTATAAGTAGATACCGGTAAAAAAAAAATTATAAGAGTATTTCTTTTCCGTCTGTAGACTTTATGAGAGTATAAAGGAACAAATATGATTAAATATAATTTTAAGATTTTAAACACAAAAAATAATAAATATCACTCCTTTTGATACAATAATTTACACTTTTATTATAATATTTTTATTATAATAGTATTATTCATTTAATATCTTAAGTATGTGTATTTTTTTAAGATGAAGAGCAAATGATTATAAGTTGATGCTAAATCAGAATATCAGAATATCATTTAATATATATATATAAGGGAATCATATTCCATGAAATCAAAATTCTCAAGGATCCTCAAATAAGGGGAAAAAAAGAAGAAGCTATAGCACATGAACCATAGCAAAACACAAGACATATATACTACATGCGATTGTTCTGTGGAAGGTTTCCTCCTCCTAGTGGATAAGTTGGAGCAACGGTTCCAGGCTTTGGAATTGACCCAAGTGGTTGGTTTCCTTGGTATTGATTGGTTTCTACCACATGCGGTTGTGGCTGAGGAACCCTTACTGGTTCATTTTCTTGGTACTGATTTCCTACCACTGGTTGTGGCTGATGAACCCCAACTGGTTCATGGTGACCATAATAACGTGATTGCTTGGTGTTTAGCTTCTCAGCAGCATGCCTTGCTTTAGCTTCATGTAGCTCCATCTTTGCTTTATGTTCTTTAGCTTTTGCACGTTCATGTGCTATCACTTTCTCCTCTTTTGTTCTTGCCATTCTTTTCTCTGCCTGTATTATTAACCTAGATAAATATCATATACCAATCTTTCATTATAAATATTAAAACATTTGATAAAAAAACGGACCTTCTCGTCTATTTTAGCTTTATAGATGTCGGCCTGCTCCTTGGCAGCACTAGCCTTGTTTTTCAACTTCTCCATTGAAGTTTGCATCTCTCCTTTTGCTTGTCTTGATTTGTCTAATGTGTGTGTGTCTCAATAGTAAGTTGGAAGTCTTGCTTGTCTTGATTTGATGTATGTGACGAACTATTTATATGCATTCTAGAGCATATGGAAGATTGGATCAAAACAAAAATAGATAAGGCAATAAAACCCCTCAAATCATTGTTCCACATGGAATGGAAATGTTTGCACCACTTGTTAAACATGCATGGAAATTCCATCCACTGCCTGCCACGTTCATAGCCAAGAAATAAAAAAGACAAGATCGATCCTATATGATCATGGACTTATCGATGCTGTCAAAAGAAAACATCACTTAAAAAATTTAAGATTCTTTTTAGAAATATATTATTGATTTTTTAGTAGGGGAGAAATAATGGATTATAGCAATAATGGATTCTCTCAAAAAAAAAAGCAATAATGAATTAGTTTAAATGGTGAGGGATTTAAATTTTTTAACCGTGTGGTCAAAAATTCGAATTTTTACTCTTGTTTATGAAAATAATTCAGCTGAAAGAGGAGATTAGTCAATTGTTAGGTGCCCATAAAAAGTTCGTATCGATAAGTGTTTGAATTTCTTTTTATGTGCAAAAGAAATTAACGTCTATGAAACTAAATTGTCATTACTTCCAATGATTTTTTTCTATGTTCTCCACGATTTTTTTCCTATTATTTCCACTATATATTTTCATTTTCTTTGGTATAGAAAAAGGGCAGAGTCCAAAAGAAAAAAAAATTAAGCAGTTAAACAAACATTCATAGGTATGTAAGCGGCAAAAATATCATAAAAAAAAAAATATTGAAACTCTTTAGGAGGAGTCTCAATAACATATAAATCAAAGGGATGCAAAGATATACTAAAATTAGGTTAGGATGCCAACTCATATTTTTGATTGGTTCCCTTCACGTCATGTATAGTTGATTTGAACTTGCCAACTCATATTTTTTAAGTTACGGATGCACCGAATCAGGGCAGGAACATTCCTATTGATGTTACATTTCTCAATTATTATGTCAACTAAAATTTTTGAGTCGCCCTTCACTTGTAGGTGTTTGATCCCCTCTTTCCAAGCCATATCTATGCCAACATACATGCCCCACATCTTTACATTTAGCGTGTCTCATGAACCGATCTTAGGAGCATAATTATTCAAACAATTTTCATTGCTATCATGGAGAAGACTGTCACATCCCAAAAGACTAACAAAGGTCTCTTCCAACTAGGGTTGTAAATGAGTCGAGTCGAATTGAACTTGTCTGAGCCCGACTCGATAAGAATTAGTTCGGCTCAAAACTCGACTCGAGTTCGACGCAAACTTTTTTTTAAGCTCAAGTTCGGCTCGTTTAAAGTTTACGACCAACTCGGTTCAGCTCGTTAGACTCAAATCATTAGCTCGAGTCACACATTTTAAAAGTCTTTTATCTTTTTAGAAAAATTTACATTTTTATCCTTTTAATTTATTTTATTAAAAGGCAATGATTAAACTAAAATAAAACTTAAGAGTACCAAAACAATGTACTCTATGTACATGATAATTGTATGCATATACGAATAACATGTACCAGAATTAAATTACTAAGGGAAATTGGCAGTAGCACTTTATATTAAGTGTAGTGCTCACCATCACAAGCCTATTACCGTTTTTGTGCTGCACTTTGCTTATGTAGACGCTTATATAGACACTCCTGCTCCATAATGTTTACAAACTCCCCAATGTGGAACTATTTTAGTTTAAAAGCTTGAATTAAATAGACCATGCCAGCCAAATATATATATATATATATATATATATATATATATATATATAATACACACTATCGAGCTAACTCATGAACCAAACGAATCGAACTATATATAGCTAAAGTTCAGCTCATTTAATTAACGAACTTAATTTTCAGTTCATGTTCGACTTATTTGGTTCATGAATCAATTTCAACGAATTGATTGTCGAGTCGAGCTCTGAACTTTGTTCGAGTTAGCTCGGTTCATTGTCATCCCTACTTCCAACCAATGAAATAGTGTAACTGTGCTGAGGTCATCCAGTTACGTGTGCTTGTTCACAATTATCAATCTTCGTAGACATCTTGAGAATCACATCAATTGGATTGAAAGAGCAATGGAACTCCTATTCAAAACATCTTTTATTCCTCCACATTCACAAACGCCAACATGTTACCATAAAGATATATTGTCATTTAATCTTGTGCGCTTCCATCTTCTTGTTGTTGAGATTGTCAATGATCCAATCCCTGCAATTCAAAGAAAAGAAATTAGCAATATGATTAAAAGCTACTAACCTAAGCCAAACTCGGGTTGATCGCAAACAATCTCTCAAAACATGGACACATAAGTGATATATGGGAAGATTGTTTCATTTATTTTATTAATTGCTTAAATGAAAATCCAAAATGATAATCTTTTTTTTCAAATGTTAATTTCGAGAATCACATTTTAAATGTTGAGAAGTGAATAATCTATGATTCGAAACATTATCAAATTAACTTCAAAGGCTTGGTCTAGTGGTAAAAAGACAGGTCTTGAATCTGAGAGAACTCGGGTTCGAGCCCCGCTAGTGCCTTTAGAGGGAGGTAAATATAACATTTGTAAGTGTTCTTTGAGCTTGAAGGTCTTCTCTACCTTAGACTGTGGCACCATCCCCTCACCCTAAAATTTTGTTAAAAAAAAAAAATATATTATCAAATTATTCAATACTACATCAAATGTCATTTCTTGAGATAAGATTTAAAAATTAAATATATTCAAAGACAGCAACGCTATTGATAAGTTAAGTCCTTGGCATAGTTTTTATATAAAAAAATAAATAAAACAATTAAACGTGTAAAAAAAAAAAAAAGAAGAAGTTAGAGTCCATGAGGAGTTTTGACTATCGTACACGTGTCAAGCAGCAATTGGAAAAGAATCTAACGGTTGGTTTAACTTGCTCTTGTTATCCCGTAAGTTATGTGCGTGTCAGCAAGCACTTGAAGAAGAAGAAAAAAGAAGAAGAAAATGGCGCTACCCTTTCTTCGAATTCCCAGTAGTAATTATTGTTCCATTCCATTTATTAATACAAAGCCACAATCTCTTCCTTCTAAAACCCTCCGCAAGTCGACGGTGGCAGCAGCGACGGAGCTTCAAACGCCGGTGAGACTAACGGAAGCAAACGATTACCGGTATCCTAGTGGTGATGCTCCAACTCATAAGGTCACAGTTCACGATAGACAACGAGGTGTTGTTCACGAATTCCTCGTGCCCGAGGTTTGAATTAATCATCTACTCAGCTGAATTAACCATGTTGCATGTGTAGAAAATCATCAATGCTATTTCTATGTTTTAAAAATATTAATGTTAATGTGAGTACTGTTTGTGAAATGCAGGACCAATATATATTACATACTGCTGAGTCTCAGAATATTACACTTCCATTCGCCTGCAGGCATGGTACTTACTTTTATCTTCGAATTTATTACTATTAGCGTTAAGATTGACACTAACATGCCTGTCTTCGGGCTTTTCTATTGCGTTTAATTGTATATCTATTTTAGTAAATGTAACTCATATCATATAGACACCGGTAATAATTTGAGAAAATGTAACTGATTTGATGCAACACATGTGTCGGTGTAGACACTGACACTGTGATACTGGATACACATTCAAACTTATGTATCAGTGCTAAATAGTTATACAGTAGCAATTTTGATATTTTTAACATACTCTTGGGAGAGAATAATCTTTTCAATTTTCATTGGTTCCATAGATGTTCCAACTTCGAAGATTCTTTATTAGGTTATTGGAAGAATTTTATGAAACTATCATATTTGGTTCTGTTTTTCCATATGTAATTAGTAATGGCCTATACCTAACAATTATAGATTCCATTTCATCCATGTATAGTTGAGTATGGATGAAATTGTGATCAATGTGTCCTAGTGTAAAATTCATTTTCCCTATTATTGGGAACGTAGACAATCACGATTTTCCTGTGTAGATCATTTAATGCATCATTGATACTTGTTTACTCAGCCGCTTCTGTTTCCGATTAGATTGATATATATTTGGTTTTTGATGCTATTGCTGGTTTCCTTATTTTGTTTGCTTATTTGATACTTTTTATGGTAGGTTGTTGTACTAGTTGCGCTGTTCGTATAAAGAATGGGAAGATTAAACAGCCAGAGGCTCTTGGGATATCTGCCGAATTGAGAGAGCAGGTACGTAAAACCATGTTTATGAAACTTTTTTTTATTGAATTGGTCATTTTGACTTGCTAAGTAGCAATGCATGATGCTCTGAAGGCATGTTTTGTATTTGCTGCTTTTCCATCAACCATCTTCAATGATGCTAAAGAAGAGGATCAGATTTTATTTTCCATTTTCATTCTAATCTTGAAAGTAAAAGAAGATATTTGAAAATGATAACCATTATACTTTATACATGTTATTATAGAGGAGAGGAGGACGAAGTGGTGGTTGTAGTGGTATGAAACTATCTTCATTTCAGTTTCAACATGCCAAATTGCCAATACTAAATGTGTTCACATTATGATGTCTTACCTGTCTATAAGTTTACTTTATTCATTTAATGGGAAATAGGACATTGAGTTGAAAATTGTGTATTTCTGTCGCAGTGCCATTGTGCTGAACTTGTAGTTACTGTTTTCCTTTATTATTATAGTTAAATGCAAAGCCAAAAATAACAGTTGCTTGTAACAATAATGAACTAATATGATTATACCGGCCATTCAAATAATAGGGTGCTGTTTTCTGTATTTTTGTATTACGCTGTTTATCCATTTTTTGAATGTTGACTTCACTGAATCACTTGAATTTAATTTTTTTTTAAAAACAAAAGTATTAACATGTTTTTTTTGGTTTGTTCCAGTTATTAAAATAAGAATGTGAATTGAAAATGATTTACTTGTTCAATTTAGAATTTTGTCTACTTAAACTCATTTTTCTGGTATATTCCTCTTATGATTGTATGTATATTTTGCATTTTGATTTCTTTGTTGGTGTTTCAATTTAAGGGCCCTAACACAAACAAGTAGATTAGATATATCCCTACAACAGAACAAAGATATTTCTGGTATATTCCTCTTATGATTGTATGTATATTTTGCATTTTGATTTCTTTGTTGGTGTTTCAATTTAAGGTTCCTAACACAAACAAGTAGATTAGATATATCCCTACAACAGAACCGAGATATTTTTCAGCTTATGGATAGTTTGATGCCATTTGCTAAGAACACCCTTTTTCCACTATAGTAGTTAACAACTACGAGGAAAACATTTTATATGTTGCATTATCATTACTCTTGCAAATTCCAATGTCTCTTATTTCTCAGTTGGACATGTTTGTGAGATTTTTGTTTCATTTCAGGGTTATGCACTTCTTTGTGTGAGTTTCCCATACTCTGATCTTGAAGTAGAAACTCAAGATGAAGATGAGGTAACAAGCAAAATTATAATCATAACTTTCATTTTATGGTAACTGTTTGAATAGATACCAAATCAAATCAACACTAAGCAGATGTTTTTAATTTTAATCTTGTTAGTATACCTGCAAAATATCTCACATTACTTTTGGTGTACCTTTGAATATTCTTGAATATTTTACACGGTCTTTAGGATATGTACTGGAACCAATTAGTCATCTAATCAACAAAGCAATCTTAGGAGTTTTCCTTATTCATTTTATTTCTATTTTGTTTCCATGTTTAATTAGTTTTAGTATTCCTTTTTCCTTTTGAAACCCTTGCTTTTTGAAAGTCATATTAGACTCAGGATAATCCAAGTCAAGCCGGATTGACACATTTAAAAGAACAAAGATCTCATAGTGCCTATTTTTGTTTTGCATTCACAAGACTTTAATTTAGAGATCTTGTTTAAGGGAAACTAAGTTCTTAGCCGCTTAGACCAATAGATGTTGGTAGTTATCTTAATAGGCTTTAGCTTGTCCTGGCTAGCTCTTGATTTATGTTAGAACCGACATATGACTGCTTTAATTTTGTGAATGATACTTCTACTTTTTATTGATCAAACGCGGGGAATTATCATCCAACAGCGGTTTGTTACAAAGGGAGAAAAGGAAATACAATAGAGAGATGGAGAATGAATGTAACTGCTAGTAACCACTAGGAATTAGAGAGCTTAGTCTCTCCCAACCAACCTATTGAGAAATGAACCTATTGAAATTACAAAAAACACAATAACTGCTAAGTGCTGTCCCATTTCATAACTGCTGTCCCAGGCCCTCTTGGACTAATGGTCTTTCTCCTAGCATAATTTCTCATGATGGGTGGCCCTTTTCTAACAACTTAATTTTTTGTATAAAAAGAACTTTTGAATGAACAAGTACATTTTATATCATAATACACTATACTCCCTTCGGTCACATTTATAAGCAAAAAAATACTTTTTATAGACCAAATACATTAGGTATTCAATGAACCTAAAAAGTAGTTTTTTGCTTATAAATGTGACCGGAGGGAGTATATTCTAATATCTTACTCTCTACTGTCACACTATCCTAAACACTAATTATAAAATGATATGTTAGTTGTACTATGATATGATGCTTTTCTATTTGTTGGCCGTGCAACAACTGTGACAATCAATACTCTAGTTTTCTTTGGTTCCTTCTACCTGCTGTTGTTCTACGCTTCATTTTCTATCAAGCTTTTTTCCTTTTTTTCTCAATATGCTCTCATGAATTCATCATCTTCGCTGAAGTTATTCTTTGTTTGTATGCTGTTGTGGTTGGTTTTGTAATGTTAGCATGGCATTGAGGGGGAAAACTTATACTTCATTGCTATTTTTTGTCACGTTCTTCATGTCAACAATAATTTCAGTGATAACTCATTTCCCACTAATGAATTGTAATGGTGATTTGATGTTAGCTGTGGTTCACGTCATTCCTTGATTTGATTTCCATGTTTATCAGTTTTCCTCTTGTTTGAAACTTCCTAATGCTTTTTTGAACTCTCCTTGTTGTGTGTAATTGCTTGAAAGATCATTACTGATTTTGATCAAATGATCGGAGCTATCAGCTATTGTGATTTATTCAAATTATTTTAATGGATAGTTTTTAGGAACCTAATTATTTCCTTGTTTGGCTTATGCTCTTTAGATATCAGATTTGGGTAGATTTTCATAAAACTTAGCAGTTCGTACATCTAAATCGGCAAATTTTGTCTTCACACGTACAAGCCTCATGCTTGGGGGTTGTGGACTTGTAAAATTATACTTATCCGGGCCCATACTCGACGAGTTAAAACATGTATAAGCTGTGTTTCTTTGTACTCGGCTCATTCTCCTACTATCCAGAATGAATGATATAAAGGGAGAGGGAACCAAGGAGAAAAGACTAAGCCGTTTCTGTACCATAAGACACAAAAAACACCTGAATTTGAACACGACATACTGTCTATAGAGGTCTTTGAGATTCCTTCTGGGAATAAGTCCTAAAACAAACCATGGATGAAGTTACCCAACATATGAACATAATATGACACTAACTCCTTATTGCAAAAGATATCAGTGAATTCCATCATCTAATCCTTTAACTTGCTCTGAAATTTCCTCTGAGCATCTTCTCATCATATTATTTTCTTTCTTCTGGTGAACTATTCTAATCAAATATTGTGGTTGATTATTTAACTGGAAAAATGTTCATTTGTTGGAAACTTGAAACTTAGTAAGAGTCAACTTGAGGGGAAGGATTATAATATTTGCATGATATTTCATAATATCTTTGTTGTGTCATTGAATATTTTATACATAATATCTTAAACTATGTTTTGTTTTCGAGGCTACGTGAAATTCTTGTCTTTGTTTTCATTACATCGTTTGTTAATGAATGTTTGCTACCCTTGACTCGCAGGTATATTGGCTTCAATTTGGACGTTATTTTGCAAGAGGACCAGTGGTAGGTTCTGTTATATATGACTATTCTTTTGTGCGAATGAAGTTGACATGTTTTCTTTGATAATGTGGCCTTTTTAACACACAAATTATATACAGGAAAGAGATGACTACGCCTTGGAGTTGGCCATGGGTGACGAGTAAGCAGGGTAGAAAATCTTACAAGCAGCTGTCCAAAGAATGCAAGTTTTGTCTCCTTTCCTTTTCTCTGTAGCACTGATACTTCATATTGAAGATGTGTATGAGTATCTGACACATGTTGGCGTTCGACACTCATACAACACCGACACACATAATTATATTCAACCATTCTTATTTTCTCAAATTATGATTAATGTCTACATGTTACTTAATGTCGTGTTCAATGTTTGTGTTCAGTGCTTCAAAACTCTTATTTTCCCTCATGTTTATATGTGTATTCTCTGTGTTCTTTTTGTTGTCATATGCATTATTACTGTTTGCATAGTATAGAAGATTTGGCATGCTTTTGGATGATGTTTCAATGTGGTTCAATAGGAATGGAATTCTGTAATTGATGTACTTTTTTGGTTGAGTCAATGCTGAACCAAACGCACAGTAATGGATAAGGTATCCCAATTCACGTGACTTTGGCAGGATAAAAGGGTTGGCTGACTTTAAAATGAGAAAAAGCTCGTCTTCATCTAGTTATCCTCTCATCTCAACAGCCAACAATAAAATCAGAAGAAATTAATGATCAATTAATCAATAGAAATACATGGTGATAAAATTACAAAAAGGTTTTTTTTTTCCTTTTAAATTAAAACTGTATATAATATTCTCAACTTATTAAACTACACAGTGACTGTTCTATAAATTGTTAAAAAAAACTATAAAATTTTACATAAATAATATTCATATCTAAATATAATGTCATTAAATAATACTAAAATAACAGTCTATTACTTGAAATATGATGTAATTTGCTATTATATGTTTAGTGTCATAGGAGAGTAAAAAACCGAAGGGTATTCTTTATAATAAAAAAAAAATCATGCTAATAATGTAGTTTTTTTTTTTTTAGAAGCAAAATAATGTAGTTTTTTAGATCTAGTTAATTGTATGTTGTACAACATGAATTCATGTACTTCTCTCCTAGCTTCAAAATAGAAAGATTTGAATAACAATATTTTCTTAGATTTGAGCTCTATCAAAGAAAGATTGGAATAATGTTTAAAAAAAAAAAAAAAAGATTGGAATAACAAAAATATTTTCTTAGATTTGAGCTCTATAATAGAAGTATCAAATATTTAATTTGACCCAGCTAAAGAACCAAATAATTGCATAAAGTCGATGAGATAATGCAGGATCAAAAGAATATACCAGTGTGGTCCAAAGTAAATTAATGAAGAGTCACTCCACAACAAGATGGTGAAGTGAAATGTACAACACAGCACTAGACCCCACTCCCACGAGCCTTGTTTGTGAAGGGCCTCTCACATATGAACAATTGACAGATTGATACTTGTTGGATTATGCAAATGAAGTTATTATGGTTTGTTTTTAACTCAATCAATTGTTATATGTGAAGCAATGTCGTAAAGAAGCTAATCTTTACTACAAAGTTTTGAGGCATTTTAGTCCATATATTGTGATATTGATTATTTGATGTTATGCTCAACTCAATAGAATAGGAACATGTTGCTGATCAAGTTGGTAGTTCTGCATTCTGCTCAGTTCAAAATTTGTTAGGGCTTATTTGCATCAAGTTTGCCTAAATGAGTGATGTTTGTTGCATTTACTGATATTGAACAATACATATAATTTGTAGGCTAAACTATATGATTTGGTTGAAATTAGGCTAGGATGGTTTGACACATAAAGAGAAGACTTATAGATGTTATAGTAAAGAGAATATATCAAATGGATGGGAGTCGGGTCTCTAAAGGCAGAGGTAGACCTAAACTATGAAAAAACTATCAAAAAAGATCCAGTAATGAATGGATTGGATCCAAATATGGTTTATGATGGAACATTATGATGTAATTTGATCATGTAGCTAACCCTATTTAGTGAGATAAAGTTTTTTTTATTTTGACATAGTCTCTTATAGTCTTTAAAAAAAACTCGGTATCTGGTGGAAGAACCGACTCTCGTATAATCTCTTATATGCTTTGTTTTGAAATGGTCCTTATCTCTATTTTTATTTTGATTTGGTCCAACAAATACTGACACATAAACCATCCTTAACAGCATTAGTAACAGATCAAACAGAAATGACCATTTTAGAAAAATTAGATCAAACTTAAACTTAGAATAAAAATTATTAGCCAAAAAAATTAATTTAGTTGAATTAATATTGGAGAATTCACGTGTAGGAATTGATGTACAAAAGAAAGAAACAGATAATGGTGGTGGCAAGTGCCAACTTAGAAAGTTTAACGTATGGTACAAGCAAATGGGAAAAAAATGCTTCCTAATACACTTTTTATGCAGGAAATTTTTCCTGCTTTAATTAAAATCTTGTTTGAGACTTTTCAAAAGCTAAAAAGAAACGGCACTATATGTTTTATGATCAGCAATCTAATCACAGCCACGAAATTATGATAATATTATTTTGCTTTTTAATGTGTTAGCAGCACAGCACAAATTATGGAAAGCACTATGTATTCAAGGGACAGTTACAATCAAAAATATCTTTCTTAACTTGAAATGACACCAGCCTAGTACTCACAAATTAGTGATTTTCACTTGAACATGACATTCATAAAATGATTGATACCAAAATATTCTGTGGAGATCTCAAACGGTAAGGCTGACATAAACAAGGCTGTTGGGGAACAAGGGGCAACATCAAAGGACCAGAAAGAGTTGTCCAGATCACTATAAATTGATATTTGCAACCTCCTAGTTATTATTAATGTGGAAGACAGAAATTTTGCAGTGTAGATGTTGAAAAGGACATTAGCTATGTTACATTATTACACTTTCAAAAATGGTGCCAGTCTTGTGTGATTCATAAAAGAGATGTTGCTGCTATCACAGTGAACCTGTCTGCATTCTGCAATTGCAACATGTTATGTACTTTCTGGCAGAATATGTTTTCAACACATATCAAGATTTAACTGTGTGACACTGACACTTCGGATCAAATATGTGTCTAGTATCTGACTCGTGTCAATGTTTGACACGATACTGACACATGTGTTTACATTCAATCACTTTTATTTTTCAAAATTATTATCAGTGTCGACATGTCAGTATCAGTATCATGTCCAGTGTTCGTATCTGTATCAGTGCTTAATAGAAATTTAACAACCACAAGTGTCTAGAAAAAATTATCAGCTATTAGTCAAAACCAACAAAGGATGAGCTAAGAGCACAGTCATATTCTGCAATGTATATCCAATTCTTACTTAACATGGTTTTAGTCATGCATGTCAAAATCAACAAAGGGAAACCATAGAATAAATAAAGGTTTCCCTTGCTGAAAAGAAATCCTCACCTCAATTTCTTTCTGAAATATCTATTGAGATTTTGGACTTGGACCCAGTTGTTATCTTACTGATATAGTCCATTTGACTGCTTTACCCTTTTACTGTACTTGGACCTTTTCTATTTCCAAAAGGCCAAAAGTATGTGAAAGAAATAAATGGTGCTTGGTGCTCCACACACACACACAAATATAGCAGTAGTTTTCTCAACCACTTATTTAACAAAAGTAGAAAACAAAATTTACCTTATCAAAAGATGTGGATTTTGCATAGCACTCAGAATCAAGAATCTTATAACAAATAGTTATTGACTTATTCATACACCAATTCAAACAAAAACGTTTAATACAATCACCGTCGGCACGCAAGGGAAAAATAACTCTATACATGTGAAGAAAGTTTTCACTCTGATTTGCACTCTTTATTATTCCTTAAGATTGATATGTAAGTACCAAAAACCAAGGTTGTAGAGTCTGTAATGACCTTGCTATAATAGTATATGATTTAT